>Ga0066856_10000300_pt1 | contig 18211 bp, 20 predicted proteins | sample ETNtaG_5_FD_65605 | JGI IMG/M metagenome (GOLD analysis project Ga0066856, IMG submission 65605) | Marine microbial and viral communities from oxygen minimum zone, Eastern Pacific Ocean - ETNP201406SV205 | ecosystem: Environmental > Aquatic > Marine > Oceanic | place: Pacific Ocean: Eastern...
CGACGGAAAAGACGGATGAAACGACGACGACGCACAAAACGCCTCGAGAAGAGCACCGCCACCACCACCAGTACCTACGACGACGACGACGACGACGCGTTTGACGACGACGACGATCATGCGAGGACGACGCGAGCACGAACGCGAACACTCGTCTTCTCTGTTTGGAGATTTACCGCCGAGCGCGCGGACGACGACGCGCGCGTCGTCTTGGGGGAAACGCGTCCTCGGCGATGATGACGCCGCGACGACGACGACGACGACAAAAAGAGACGACGACGCAAAGCGACGGAGAGCGGAATCTGGGACCGGCGCGCCGCAAAAGATGAAGATGCAACAGTCGATGGTGAAAGCGCAACGCGCGAAGATGTTGAGAGCGAAAACGGAAAAACTGTCTGCCAGTGCAACGCCCAAAATAACCGCGATAAACAACGCGAAAGAAGAGAAGAGCGGCGGAGAGAGAAGAATAGATGAACCAACGTTGGGCGAAGAAAAAGGAGAAACCAAACGAGACGGCGGCGGCGGCGGTACAGTTTGGGACTGTCCAGACGAATACGATCCATTCAAACCGAACTCCTACGAGGACGCCAAACTCCAACGCACGAGAGACGACGAGGAGAAAAAGCAACGGGAGAAAGACTGGATGGAAAGGAAGAAGATTAAAGAAGAAGAGCGCGAAAAAGAGAAAAAAGAGAAAGAAGAGAAGGAGAAGAAAGGAGGAGGAAAAGGCATGTCGATGGCGATGAGGATGATGAAGAAAATGGGATGGCAGGAAGGAAAAGGTTTAGGCAAAAATCAAGACGGCATCTACGCGCCGTTGGTCGTGAAGAAAGACGGAAGAGACACCGGGAGGATTATTAAATCCAAAGCTTTATTTTCTTCGGAAAAGAACGAGATCGAAGACGAGTTGCCTCCGGATAAAGCGCAGAGCCGATAGAATGCGCTCGTTTAGACGTGTAGATGGTACAGTACACTACCTAGCAAAAGAGAGAAAAATTATACAGAGGTGTTATAAAAATTTTCCAAACGAGATAGACATCTGCGTCACAAAGCGTACGCGCGCGCGCGAACACAGCGAAAAGCATCGTCCCCGCAAAGAGTTCTCTGCTAAGAATGCGAGCAGCCTTTTCTTCTCCTTCTTCTTCTTCCCCTCTCTCCTGCGAGTCCTTCTCAAAACGCATCGTCTTCTCGTCGAAGAAGACGCATTCTTCTTCTTCTTCTTCTTCTTCTTCTGATAGACAGTTACGAGGGGATGGGACTTTTTCGTTCCGCTCGATGGTGCGCTGTTCGTCGTCCTCCTCGTTGCCGGATGAGGACACCAACAAAATGGTCAAGAAGGAACCGTCGATGCCACCAACGTCCGCGAGAACAGCGGAGGTGAAAACGATCTTAGGCACCATGACGTTCGGGTGGAGATACAGTTCAGAAGACATGCAAGAAACGGCGAGCGAAAAGTTGTTGGAGTTTTTCATTGAAGAAAGTGGAGCTGCATCATCCGTCGTCGAGTTGGATACGGCGTCTGCGTACGCCGGTGGGAACACGGAAGAAATACTAGGTCGCATATTCTCGCGCATGCCAAAAGAAAAACTTTCAAAAATATCCGTGGCAACCAAAGCGAATCCGTGGGGGGAGAAGATGGCCAGCGTCGCCGGCGAAGGCGGATTACAAGCAAAGAAATTTCGGGCGCAAGTCGGGAAGAGTTTGTCGGCCCTCCATCCGAAGAGCATAGATATTTTGTACTTACACGCTCCAGATTCTGAGACGACTTTATTCGAGGTGCTCGAGACGGCTCAAGGGTTGTATCGTTCCGGAGCGTTTAAATATTTGGGATTGTCCAACATGAGCGCGTGGGAAGTGGTGAGAGCGCATGCGCTTTGTAAAGAGAATCAATGGGTCATGCCGACCATATATCAAGGGATGTACAATGCGTTGACGCGACAAGTTGAGCCAGAGTTAATTCCCGCGTTGAAGAGTTTGAACTTGAGATTCGTGGCATACAATCCGCTAGCGGGTGGGTTATTGACAGGCAAACACGAAAAGTTATTTCACGCGAGCGATGACGAAGGGATAATAGCTGGACGATTCAAGAATAACGAGATGTATAAGAATCGCTTTTGGAACGAGGCGTATTTCGAAGCTGTGGAGGTGATTAGAAAAGCAGCGGAAGAGGAAGGTATTACGCCGACAGAAGCGAGCTTGAGGTGGATGTATTACAATTCAAAATTATCCGGCAAGAAAGACGACGCGGTGATCATCGGTGCTTCGAGCATAGCACAGTGTCGAGAAAATTTGCTCGCGTCGAGTAAAGGACCGCTGAGTGAGAAATTAGTCAACGCGTTCGACGAAGGCTATGAACTCGTGAAATCCGTTCAACCTCCTTACTTTCGCGGCTATTTCAAACTCTGAAGGCGAAGAATAAAGGAAGAGGTAATATTAAGCAAAGAATGATACACTCGCGCATAACATACATCTTCTTTTGGTATTACACACACGTACTCACACAACTCATTCCTCTTTCCTCTTTGTTGCACCTCCTCTCCCTCCAAATAACACCGACGACATTGCGATCAGCGTCAAAATCATCGTCAACGCTATACCGATCAAAATAGAACCGTAAAGTTTCGGCGACTTTTTAAAACTCTCCTCCATCTCGTATACCATCGCGCCCATCCCAGCTTCCCCTTTCGCTTTCATCGCATGCTGCCAATCTCTTCTCACGCGAAGCTTTCTCTCTTTGAACATTCGTTTCATCCTCCGCAACCGCACACTATTCGCTTTTGCCATCGATAGCGGTTTTGGTACGTTCAAATACACAGCCTCTTCGTCCTCGTTGGTCATCTCTAACCACTCTCGCACGTCTTTCACGCCTTTCCCGATTGCTTTATGTTCGTCCCCTTTCGGATGTCTCACTTTAAACTGTCGCATCTTTCTTTGCTCAAATACCACCAAACACGGGAAGGACAAGCCTGAATTCTCAAATCTCGCTCGCGTTAAATACTCCTCGTCCACGTTAATCGTCGCCGCGATGAATGCTTCACCCGTATACTCGTCTTGATTTTGCTGCTCTTTATCCAGTTTCATCAAACTCGCTTTCAACGTAGGCGTCAAGAAGTGATTGTACGAATGGTCCGTGTCCATATAAACGACCCATTTTCCGGTCGTTTGTCCCGTGGCCGATTGCGTTTGGTGTTCGAACGTTTTATCGGTGAGCGTAATCAGAGGGTGATTGCCAGCGTAGGATTTCGGGTACGGCTGACATAACGCGACCGAGACGAAGGTCGAGAAAAGGAAGAGAACGATCGGTTTCGATGCTTTGCCGCGGAAAAGGAGCATCTTTCTTCTTTCTTTGGCGCATCGGATGAACGGATCGAAGACATCGAGAAAAATCTACAAGCGCAAAAAAAAGCGCAAAAAAGAAGGTTGAACTCATCAACGAATGAAGCGAAAGCGTTTCTGAATTTTACACTCGAAAATACGATACACACAGTAATGATATTAAAAGAGTCTACACGATGCGCAGCTTCGAAAGCGATAAGTATCGGTTGTGCACGTCGACTCTCTTTCCTGTTAGCAGTCTTTCTCGACGGAAGCGCTCGCTTCTTCTCTACTTTTCTTCTTCTTCTTCGCCGCCTTCTCCTTCTTCTGCTTTCTTTCCAGTCTTCCCCATCCACCCGGCAACGATTGGCGTCAATGCCACCGTCGGTGGAAATCGGATTGGGCTCGCCGCTTTATGCGCCGCGTACGCAATCGCTACCGTGCCAACCTTTTCCGAATTTTGCGTCGCCGTGATGCCAATAATCGACAACAACGCCGCGACATCCACGCCAGAACTCACTAAAACATAAAACACCCCAAAAGAAACTAAAGAGAGAGAAATGGAGGTAATTAAATACGCAGAACCGTAGGTTTTTAACAGTTGTTTTGCAATATCCAATCGCGATCCACTCAATTGCGTCCCGTCTCCTTCTCCTTCCGCCGTCGATTCGGTATTCTTCTTTGTTTCCTTGTTGTTGAAAATCTTCCACAGCCCGGTTTCCAACCCCCACTTCTTCGTAATTTCCTCTACCTCTTCCGCCGTGGAGGATGTCTTATCCTCTGTATTCGCTTCGACGACGACGCGTCTTCCTCTCGTTCGTCTTCTTCTTCGTCTTCTATTCGCGCCGTCGTTCTTGTTGATGTCGTCGGCGTCGTCGTCGTTGATTATAAAATTTCGTTGCCGACGCTGCGTCGTCAAAGAAGAAGAAGAAGAATAATGGTGACTCCGCACGACTGCCACGATCGATCTCGCGTTCCCTCCTCTTTCTCGCCGTCGGTACGACGACGACGGGGCGGACGGCGCGAGCGATGATATCATCCTCTCTCTCTCGAAACCACGGGCGTGCTTTTTCTCGGAACGGAACGAAAGGTCGTCGTCGTCGTCGTCAAACGCGGCGAGGAAAACGTTTGTTGTCTTTTTTGGACGGAAAGGTTCAAAAACTAGACGGTTCAAAAACTAGACGGTTTTTGAACCCTCTGCCCTTTTTTTCTTTTTTTTTTCTCTTTTTTCGAAGTTTCGCAAAATTACGAATTGTTCAAAAAAGGGAACGACGACAAAAAAAAACACTTTTTGGGAGTAAAAGAGTAGTCTCATTTGTGTAACCGCCGCCGACGAAAGAAAATTTGTCCGTCGAAAACCGTGTGGTGACGAACGACGACGACGACTTTTCCGGGGATGATGATGTTGTTTTCGAACCCGAGGCTCCTCCTCGCGACGACGACGACGACGACGACGACGAGAAGCGCGGTGCCGATTCCGACGACGGGCGCGAGAGATGGCGGAGCGACCACCGCGAAGAGGGGCACGTCCCGCACGTTCGGGAGGTGGTCTCGCCGTCGGGAATGTGATGGGAGACCTTTTGTGTGGGCGACGGGACGACGACGGCACGCGACGACGACGAGGATGATTTTGACGAAGAGCACGCGCGACGCATCGATGATTGAAGGAGGTGTCGTGCCAAGGCGTCGTGGCTATTCTTTTTTGTCGTCTGCATTCGTGAGTGGTGATATTCGTAAGCGGCGTAATCGACAGTTTAGCGGAGCGCTGCGAGCGAAGGATGACGAGGAGGAGGAGGAAGAGGAGGAATACTTTGAAGACGAAGACGAAGAATACTTTGAAGAAGAAGACGACGACGAAGAAGAGGAAACTTTCGACGACGATGACGACAAAGATGAATACGAAGAAGAAGAAGAAGAAGAAGAAGAACAAGAAGGCGAGGAAGAAGAGGAAGAGATGGATGACGAAGAAGATGAAAACGTAGGTTTATTACGCGACACATTTGAAGCGGCAAATATCGATGTCATCAAATGGATAGATTTAGATGAGGAGGAAGACGTGGAAATAAGCGGCATCGTCTCGGACGCTCGGTACGCGATACCGGGTGACCTTTTTGTGTGCGTAGATAACTCATCCGACGAACAAGATCCGCACGATGGACACGAAGATGTTGGAGATGCAATCACGTTGCGAGGTGCTGTGGCTGTCGTTTCCGAGAGGGAAGATGGGGTTGCAGAAAACGCCAATGGAGCACCCGTGGCGGTGGTAAAAAGCACCAAAGGTATTCTCGGGAAACTTGGGAAGGCCTTTTACGAAGATCCGTCCGGAAAATTGGTCATAGCAGGCGTTCTGGGTCATCGTGGTAAAGATACCACGTGCAATTTAATCAAATCAATCTTCGAAGCGAGCGAAAAGAGCTTGAAAAAGAAGGGGGTGAACGGCCAAAGCGATGACGAGTACGACGAGGATGAGTATGACGACGAGGACGAGTATTCTAATCGCGCCGGCGTTGTCACTTCGAGTGGATACTATGTCACGCCAGAAATCTCGGAAGAAGATCTGGATGAAATCCCACACTCGTGTGCAGAATGTGGCGCGACATGCATTCCAAAAGATGTGAGAATAGAGATGGGATCGAGCGATTTTATTTCGTGTCCGTCTTGCGGCGCAGAGGAAATACATCTTGACCCTATCGTTCCTGAAATGAAAATCACGCAACATGGTGGCGTTTGGGTTCCAGAGGAGCAAGACTTGACCGAAGGCAGAGCGTGCTCTGCGCCTGGATGGCTCGCGCCGTATCAAGGGAAGTATGAAATTCCAGAGAGAACTCCGGATGCGTTGCAAAACCAGCAAATTTTAGCCGGAATGGTAGATGCCGGCGCGTCTGCCGTGGCCATGGAAATTTCCGACGAAACTTTATTGAAAGGACACATCGATAGCGTTGACGTAGATATTATTGTCTTTACAAACTCTCCGAGAATGACCAGCGCGAGTAACGCCGAAGACAACGGAGGAGACCAACAAGCGTCAACTTCGGCTTCGTCGGATGAAGACAACGAAGACGAAAACGAGGAAGAGAAAGTAGACACAGAAGAAGAAGAAGAAACACAAAATGGAGATAGAAAAGAAGAAGGTGCGTTCGAGACGAGTTATGAAAGTAGTTTATCCGAAGAAGAGGTTCAAAGCTGGCGAGAGAGATCAATCGCGTTCATCACTTCTTTGGATGATCCGAAACATCAACGTGTAGTCGTAAATTTAGATGATGATTTCGCCTCTGAAATCATTTCTAACTGCAAAGTTCCAGTGGTAACGTACGCACGAAGTCGGGAACACAGAGATATTGCGGACGTCTATTGCGAGCGCGTGGATTTGTCTCTTTTTGAAACTGCCGTTTTAGTATCTACGCCAGTTGGGGAGACGGAGATTGTGACCGCGCTCGTTGGAGATGCGAACGTTTCCAACGTTCTAGCTTCCATAGCTTCAGGATTAGCGACTGAAATTCCTCTCGAAAACATTGCGCAAGGTTTAGGACGCGCCAATCCCGCGAGTGGCCGCATGGAGCTCGTCGACGAGGGTCAGAAGTTTTGCGCCTTAGTAGATAGCGCAAAGACGCCGGAGGATGTTAGAAACGCAATTCAATCGGCAAGATCTATCCCACAGTGCCGACGTGTCATTGTGGTCGTCGGTGCGGATGGTACCAATAATGATATCAATGCTGCCATTAGTGGTGAAGCCGAGAAAGTAATGCGATGTAAGTTGGGCGAAACGGTGGATAAATATGCCGATGTCGTCTTTGTCACCACACAGTCGCCGAAAAATGAAGACGCGTACGATCTTTTAGAAGATGTCGTCGATGGGTTTCGAGATCGCGTGTATGACTTACCGGCGGTCAAAGAACGATTACCGGATGGTATTATCGCTGACATTCCTTTTATGAAAGACATGTATTTGATTCATCCAAATGCGCAATCCGAAGCGGTAGAGTTACAAAACTTGGTCCGACGATACGTCATCGTTGATAGATTCTTTGCCGTTCGGGCGGCGATTGCAATGGCGGAAGAAAACGATTGCGTCTTAATTCTAGGTAAAGGTGACCAAGATTTCTTTGAGATCGAAGGTCAAAAGTTTTGGTTCGACGATCGCATGGAATCGAGAGACGCTTTGAAGCGTTTGCCCGCTTTACAAGCCGAAGGGGTGGTGACAACCTCGCTCCCGTGGTTCAGAGTAGAAGACGGTGCGTTCCAAGGCAACATTCTCGGCATAACTGCTACGTAGTAAAGAAAGAAAGAAAGAAATCGCGTTTATGTGGTGGTATATGTTTGTGTATTGCTACTAAACTACTCACGTTTTGCTCTCACACACACGCACGCACGAAACAACAGACGACAATTTTTTCACTCACATCCTCGAAAGCAAGTCCATCGTTTTTATGCTTTTCTCTTTAATGACTAGATATTCTTTTCTCATCCGTTTATTTGTTTCAAAGGTCTCTTCGCCCTTCTTCCTCAGATCTTTTAGCACTTGGAGGGAATCTATCGCGTAGTCCTCCGCGTCTTGTTGCGCACCCGTCGGAACCAACTCCACGTCTTTCCTGAGTTCTCTCAGAGAGTGTTCGAACGCGACCAGGAACGGTTTCAGATGTTTTCTCACTTCTTCTTCACCTTCGTCGTCTTCGCGAGCGGTGGCGGTCGTCGTCGTCGTCGTCGCCGCCGCCGCTGTTTCTTCTTCTTCTTCTTCTTCTTCTTCTCCTTTGTTCTCCTTCTTCTCGAGCGTCGTCGTCGGCGCGGGGCGAGCGTTGTCCTCCTCCTCCTCCTCCTCGTCCCGTTCGCGAGTGTTTGTCATCCTCCCTTCTTCTCCGTCGCGCAACAAAGCCTTCAATCAATCAACAGGGATGATCCAAAACATCATCTGGCGCGTTTGGCGCGTGTATTTTTTCTTTTTCTTTTCTTAAAAACTCTTTGATGATGACATTTGAAGAAAACAATAATAATAATAATCGATGAAAAAAAAAGACTTTGATGAAAGAAGGAGGAGGGTTTTGGACGTGTTTTTTAGAAGAGGGCAAATTTTTTTCTCTCGGGACAAAATAAAAAGGGCTTCAAAACCACAAGAAGAAGAAGGGAAAAAAAGAGCAAAACACATCGTCCGTCGTCGTCAAACGCGTGGGTGCATAGAGTCCTACCACTCCCAATGGCATCATCATCGACGAGAGCGCTTCTCGCGCGGTTCGGGAAACGCGGGGTGTCTGCGATCGGCCGCGCGTCGTCGTCGTCGTCGTCGTCGTCGTCCGCGGAAACGATCCGACCGTTCGCCGCCTCGGCTTTGGGGGGCATCGCGTCGGACTTAGCGCCGGTGTTGGGCCAAGACGAGAACAGCGTCTTTTTGAAATGGAGCACACCGGAGACGCAGAACTTCGCGCACAGAGGGATACTGGCGCAAGACGAGTGCAAGGTGGGATGGAAATCTTTCGAGGCGAAGCGCTCGTTTCCCATTCCCTCTCTCTCTCTCTCTCTTTCCGCGAGGAGAGGGAGAGAAGACGAAACGGATCGAACACGTGTAACCCGATCAAAACTTTTTGCTTTTATTCGTCTCTTTTTGTCTCGTGCAAATCATCCGCTAAACGCTCACACTCATTCTCTCTTTGATTCTCTGAACGAACGAATGCATAGGTTACGACTTTACCGTCTGGTTTGCGCGTCGCCACGGAAGCGACGCCGTATAGTGAAACGGCCACCGTTGGTGTTTGGATTGATGCCGGATCGCGATACGAGTCCAAGGAGACGAACGGTACCGCGCACTTCCTCGAACACATGGCGTTTAAAGGCACCGCGAAACGAACGGCGGCTTCTTTGGAACAAGAGATTGAAGACATGGGTGGACACTTGAACGCGTACACATCGAGAGAACAGACGACGTATTATGCCAAAGTGTTGAAAAAGGATATCAGTAAAGCGGTGGATATCTTGTCAGACATTTTACAAAGATCGGCATTAGAACAGAGAGCAATCGAGAGAGAACGCGGGGTGATTTTAAGAGAGTCAGAGGAAGTGGAAAAGGAAATCGAGGAGGTTTTGTTCGATCACTTGCACGCGACGGCGTTTCAGCATACTGGTTTGGGTCGAACCATTCTCGGCTCTGCTGATAACGTGAGAAAAATCACCAGAGAGGATTTGGAAAAGTACATTAAAACGCATTACACGGCGCCTAGAATGGTTGTAGTTGGAACTGGCGCGATCGATCACGATGAGTTGGTGAAATTGACAGAGGCTGCGTTTAAAGATTTGCCGACGCAGGGCGTTTCCACCAAGGATGCCATCTCGTCTGACCCGGGACACTTCACCGGTTCAGAAGTGCGAATCAGAGACGACGATATGAAGGTGACGAACTTTGCGGTTGCGTTTAAAGGCGCGAGTTGGACGTCTCCGGATGCGGTGCCGTTGTTGGTCATGCAAGCTATGTTGGGCTCGTGGGATAAAAATGCCCCGGGCGCCGCGGATGCGACGTCAAAGTTGGCACAAATCTTTCACTCCAATGACTTAGGAAACTCTTTCATGACATTTAATACCAACTACTCCGACACTGGTTTGTTCGGCGTGCACGTAGCGACAGAGAAGAACGACGCGTTGGACGACGTCGCGTTCGCCGTCATGCGAGAGTTTCAAAACTTAATTTACCAAAGCCAACCAGAACACGTGGAACGAGCAAAGCAAGCTTTGAAGGCGTCTCTTACTTTGCACCAAGAGTCCTCCACGTCGGCGAATGCGGAAGAGATTGGTAGACAATTGTTAACGTATGGCAAGAGAATGACGAGAGCTGAGTTATTCGCGAGAATTGACGCGGTGAACGCGGAGACGGTGAAGGAAACCGCGTGGAAATACATTCGGGATCAAGAGTTGGCAATTGCCTCCATAGGCCCAACGCAATTCCTCCCGGATTACAACTGGTTCAGATCCTCCACGTACAATAACTTTTATTAATATATATATATATATATCATCAATACTTGCATTAACAGTTGAGTAAAATGATTACATCAAGAAAATATGCACGCTTTCTCTTAACTAAACATACGTATCGTCGCTGCTCTTGGTGCGGAAGTGTAGGAAAATTGCGCGTATTCGGTATGTACTATACGTAGTAATAAATGATTTTACAAGGGTGTTTTCTTTCTATCAATGCTTCTTATTATGATCGTCTTCTTGATGGTCGTCGTCGTGGTGGTCATCGTGTAAGAAATGCGGTTCGTGTCCGTAAATCAACGTCTCTCCGTCGTGGTAAAATCTATACATGACCCAAAACCACATCAACCCACCCATGGCGGTTCCTAAAAACTTATGCACCGGCGATGCCGGATGAATGGTTAACCCTTCGTGCGTCACGCCGCCTTCGCCGCCAGCTGCACGTGAAATCGTAGCATTCGAGCGCACGCGCGCGCGTGACGTAGAGAAAGAGGAACGACGACGACGTCAGTACAAACAATTCGCGCGTTGATGATGACCAAGAAAAAAAACAAAGAGAGGTTGAACGACACCGCGAACGATCGATTTGCAGCACGTACCCATGCCTCTCTTCTGCGTCGCCGTCCCCGTTCGTGGTCTTCGGCTGCTGCTGTTCGTCAGCGCCCTCTCGGCGAACGTCAGCGCGCGTCGTCTCAACATTCTCGCGCGGTGTGGTGCTGTTTTGAGAGCGGACACAAAAAAGGAGAGCGCTTTTGAGAATGTTTTTTTTTGAGTCAAGGAAGACCAAGTTTTTTTTTCTCCCTTTTGTTTGCCATTTGCCATTTGCGAAGAAGAGGGAGAGAAAAAAAAACAAAAAAAGAGAGGCCACAAAAATAAAAAATCTGGGAAGAAAAAAACCTCCTCTAAAAATACGCGACGACGACGACGACTTTGAGAAAAGCGGGAAAGACTCGGAGCTCGAAGAAGAAGAAGAAGAAGAAGAAGAAGAAGAAGCGCGCTTTTGATCTCTCTCCCGACCAGAGGAAACGCGTGCGCGAGGGGAAGGCGAAGAGGTGAACGTCGAACGCGCACCAGGAACGAACGCGGTTGTGGAGGAAACGTTTTCGAGTTGGGGAGAGGAAAGGGAAGACGCGACGACCGCGCGGACGACGGAAGAAGAAGCGAGAGGAGAGGAGGAAGAATCGTTGAAAATGTCCACGCGACCGACGACGACGACGACGACGACGACGACGACGACGAAAGCGAGAGAAACGGCTACAGTCGCGCCAAAATCGGAGCTGAGTGATTACTTTGGACACTACGTGGTCGCGTCGAAAGGGACGAATAGAAACTCAGGAAACGCTCGGTTCTCTTCGATGTCGTCGATGTCGTCAAAAAATTGTCTTGGGCGAAAACAAATATTCGCGGCACACAGAGACGATAAAGCGAAAGACGTGTTAATTTGCGAGGGAGAACAAACGAGAAATCGAGGGTCGTACACATTTTATAGCCCGAAGAACTTACCGAAACTGTTTGCGAGTGTAGGCGGTACGTTGCGTGCAGCGACGAGAGAAGAGTTGAAGGCGTGGCTGCAAAAGATGAACTTGGAAGGCGCGGTAGTTGAAAACGAAGAAGATCAGAGTCGATGCGTTCGTAAACAACAACAAAATAGAAGCAACGGTGGATATCATTACCATCAACAGTTAGATAGTGCTTGCGCGAAAATGCCGAGAGCGAGAGTGGGAATTCCTCCTCGAGGGATATCTTCAAATTTGGCGTATTCGTCCACCGTGTTTACGGTAAAAGAATCTCACGAGAAAAGGATGGCGGAGAAGCGTTTGAAACAGCGAAAAGAGGTAGAAAGAGAAGCAGAAGAAGAAGCCAAAAGGCAAAAACAACAGCAATTGAGAAAGAAACCAAAGACAAAACCTACCTTCGTTTCGATTAAATACCCTTCTTCGACGGCAAAGAAGCAGAGAGGAAGCAAAGACGTCGAAAGTGAAGATTTTGGGCATCATGAAGATCCTTTCTTTCGCACGATCGCTGGTGATGAAAGCGATGACGGCGGTGAGAATAATAATGGTAATAATAAGAGCAACAATAATAAAGTCATTCAATTCAAAACAGGAGGAGAAGTAGGGGTAGGAGTAGGAGGAGGTGACCTTTCTTGTATTTCGAACGATGACACCGCCCCCGACGGCGATGGAGGCGCATTCCCCGAGAATTTTTCTTACGACGCTGATATCATGAACATTCTCCCATTGCTCGACGAACATGAGCTTACTTTGCCGTTATCGAAGCGTCGATTCTTGTCGTACGAAGAGATTAACGCACCCTCAATCGCGTCAAAGAAAGATATGGAGGAAAATCCTTTCCATTTACGATCTGGTTTCTATCTTCGCTCGAACGTATTGAACGAGAGAGGTATTTTTGCGGTCAACAAGGAAAGAAAGGAGAAGTCGAACGGGCATTATAATTATAACGTTTCAAATGAATTGCGTAGATTATGCAAGTCATCCTGGAAGCCTCCGTCGTTTAAAAACGCCGCGGACGCGAAAGCATGGTTGGACGAAGTTCTCAAAACGACGCCGCTCAATAACAAAGAACTAAAAGATCTAGAGGAAGCTCAAGAGCAAGACATGGACACTTGCATGACTCCCATTTCAGCGACGAACACCAACACCAACGACTACGGGAACAATATTTGCAAAACAAGCACTAGAAACACAACCATTGCTACCGCGACCAACAGGATTACTGAAAAGGAAAAGGCCAAGTTTGGCGGTGGAGTTGCTGAAAATCAAAGGCAGAATTTGCAAGCCTCGGTCACATGGGCAACGCAAAGAGCAGATGCGTCTACGGTCGAAGCGCTCCGAGATATCACTCGAGGCATTGTCATGCGTCTCAACTCGAACACCTTACCTCCTGAACGCGCTATTTCTGCACTGGACGCTTTAAAAGATGTCGATATGAGTCTCGAACTGTTAGAGCTCTCTCCAATTGCTTCAGCTGTAAGCGCGATTGCCGAGGATGGTTGTAGTATGACCAACGAGGCGAGACAAGCAGCGAGAGAGTTATTGCAAGATTGGAAAGAAGCAGCTCAACGAGGCGTATTAGCTCTCGAGGATAGAGTCGAAGCGAGCAAACAATACTACGAAAAATCCGGACTCAAGAAATCAACCGATTGAGTAGTGAGATTTTTTTAAAAATAGAAATCAATAATAATACATACAAAGCGTGCGAGCTACATATATATATAAAACCTGAATTACAACGCAACCATAGCTCGTATTTCTTTTAAAACCAAGCGGGTAAGTAACATTCCTGCGACTAAATCAGCCGTATATAGCATGTAAAACACATTATTCCAATCGTTTGTTCTACTGGAAATATAACCGGTCAACATCGGACCAATCGCCGCCCCGATCGATCCTGTACCGTCAATAATCGCCGTCACCGTCGCTAACGCCTTCGCATTACCTTTCAAACTTTCATGCGTTCCTAAATCCGCGGATACTGCAGTCGTAATGAGTGCGTACGGTCCGTTTACTAATACACCCGCCAACATCATAAATCCGATATTCACATTCATCGATAAAGATCCATACTCTCGGTACAAATACAAAACTGGAATAGACGCGTATACAAACCCGGCGGAGACCATCGAGCGAGCATTGTACTTATCGCTCAAATATCCCGCTAAAATACCACCAATGACACCTCCAATATCAAAAAGTGTTGATAACTCCCCCGCTTTTGCCGCCGATAAATACTCGCCACCAATTTCCGTTCTCTCAATGTAAAATGGAAGCCAATAGAGAAACGTGTACGCAACGAGCTTAGTGAAGAACAAACACAGCGAGAACGTTACGACGCCAGGAATTCTGAGCGCTGCTCTAAATCCAACCGCCTCGCTTTGGTGTCTCTCCATAAATCCCGAGCGCGACGACCCTCCCCCTAATCCAGGCGTCGATGCTCTCTCATCGTCCGAAGATACCATGGAGGACATCGATTCACCTCCGCCTGCTGCTGACATCAGCTCAATTCTATCTTCACTAATATCACCACCTTCGTGATGCAACGACGTGTCGTGTGGCGATGCGTGTCCTGCATCCTCCGGATCGACGACCAAAAACAAGTTAATCACGAGTCCGCTCAACGCCATCAAAACGCCCGGGATAATAAACGACATCCCCCAATTCGAGTCTCTCAAACATCTCGCCGCAATCAACGAGCCGAGAATATTCCCCACCGAGGTGTGCGCGTTCCATACGCCCATAATTAAACCTCTTTTGCTCTTCCCAAACCAATTCCCAACCACAGACACAACCGACGGCCATCCGGTTGATTGAAACACCCCGGCCATAATTTGCACCGCGACAAAATAATACATTGAGTGAATGTCTAAGAAATATGCCATACCAAACATGCAGACGAACAGTCCAGACCCAACCATCCCAATGGTTAAAAATTTCCTCAAATCCATCGAATCGCCAATGTGGCCGGAAAAGAACATTCCGATGGAATATGCCGCTAAGAACGAAACGTCTATGGAGCCTAACAGCGAGTTCCCATCCGGGCCACTAAACGGCTCCCACCCGTCTCTCCCTAACTCTCGTTGCGTCGAGTCTGGATTCAACACAGATTTCACGATCGACGGCGGTTTCCTCGTGGCGTGGTACATGGTGTAACTCAAAAACGTCAAAGCTAAAACCGACCATCGGTATTTTTCCACGGAGAAGTTTTTCCCTCCGTTTCGATTGATTAAATATCGCGTGCCGATTGGGAAATTTTTCTTCATCATCGTTCTTACTTCTTCTTCTTCTTCTTCTTCTGAACTCGTTACTAAACTGTCCCCTCCGCCCTCTATCAACATCCACTCCCCGGAGTAAAAGAAGCGCGTCGTCGTCGTCTCCTCGCGTAAAAAAGTGGAGAGAGATTATTAGAGCGCGTTTTTTTTTTGCGATTTTTAAAGCGAGACGACGATGAAAAAATAATAATAATGAATTCGACAAAGACGTTTTTGATGTTCTTTTGCGGCTCTCGTTCGTCCACAAAATTCCAAAACACACACAAAACGAAGAAAAGACAAAAAAATTTTGGTCGTCGTCTTTTTTTGGTCCAAAAAAAGGCCAAACAACAGAAAGCTTCTTTTTTATCGACTCGAAGCACCCGCCGTCGGCCACGTTTTGAACAACACCAACAACAACGCGATAAAAAGAAACCTCTTCTAAGGCTTTCTCTTTACTCGCGACGACGACACCACAACAAGGAGAGCACGCGCGCAGAAACAGCTGACACACCAACCGCGGGGAATACCACGAGGAGATAATGATGGCACACGCGACGAAAGCAGCGACGACGCAGTTTGGGGCGTCGACGACGACGAGAGAATTGACCTACACAAAAGCCACGAGGCGATTATCCTCGCCGAAAAGAAGACGCATTTCTGTGAAAAACCCGGCGCGAGCGGAAATCGTCGAAACCTCCCCGGGGCTGCAAGAATTGTGCAAATGCGAGATTCCTCCGCACATTGGACGCGCGGATTTTGTGAAGCAAATGTACCGATGGGCGGACATGACGTACACCGATGGGGGTTTGGCCACGTTCGGGAAGCGAATGACGATGGAGGCGTTGAATGAAAGCGACGCGGGCGATACGAACGGGTATTTGATTAGCGTGTACGACTTTAAAGACGGCGAAGAGAAAGTAGTGGCGGAGTTAATCTGTCAAATGGATAATACCAAGGTTCAAACCTACGATATGATTTTACCGTCGATGGAACCAGGGGAAGAAGGAGGGATTAAAAAGATGAACCGCAGCGGTAAAGACGAGTTCGTCGAAGGCCAATTTTTCGTGATTTCTAGAAAGCTTCCGACGGATGAAAGCGTCGGGAAGGTTTTGAAAGCCATGATTAAGAGAATGATGTCTGCTATTAACGCGTATTACGCTTTTGGGAGTCCGTTTTCTGAGGAATCTTAAGAGTGCAGCAGCAACGGGACAAAACTGACAGAGCGTATAACAAAATAGCGACAGGCTTGAAACTGGTCCATATTAGTATCATTTTATTCGCATATTTGTACACGATAACTACTACTATTCTACTACTACTGGTACGCATAATATTAACACTCTTCCTCTCTCACCTCAATCTTTGGCAAAGGCTCTGGCGCCGCTCTCATCTTCTTCACTCTCTCGCACAGCGCTCGAAACGATTTCGGCTCGTTCACCGCCAACTCGGCTAAAATCTTCCTGTCTAAACACACGTTATCAACCCCAATACCTCGAATAAACTCCGCGTATTTCACTCCGTGTTCGCGACTCGCCGCGTTGATCCGCACGATCCATTCCTTTCTCGCCTCTCGTTTCTTCGTCCGTCGATCTCTGTATGCATACTGCAAAGCTTTTTCCACTCTTTGGTTCGCCACCCGGAAACAATTCTTCGCTCGGCCTCTGAACCCCTTCGCCAGCGCGAATATTTTTTCTTTCCTCGTCATTCTTTTCGTCGTCCGCCAATTCTTTTGGCGGTCGCGTGGTCCGCGCGGCTTTTGTCCACTCTTTTTGTGCGCGTTGTTGGAGTCGTTCGCGTTGTGTGTTGACGTCGGAGAGAGGAGGAGGAGGACCCCCCCCGTTTTTGTGTGTCGTCTTCCCCTCTCTTTTACAACCAAAACACGAGACAAAAAAAGAAGGGAGGAAAAAAAGGACGAAAAAGAAAGGGAAAAACAAGACTTTGAGAAAAAGAAAAAGAAGAGAGGAGGTCCATTGCAGCACGACACAAAAAATCACCATCGCAGAAATACCACCACCAGTACCATGGGTATCAGTCGCGACTCGCTCCACAAGAGACGCGCTACGGGCGGTAAACTTAAGCCGTGGCGAAAAGCACGAAAGTACGTTTCGTTTTGAGGGTCGCGCGAGAAGCCTTTAAGCGCGAGAACGATGAGATTTTGCCTTTTTTTTGCGCCTCTTCTCTCGCCGTGCGAATCGAAAAGGGAGGGCGACGTGAACAGAAAAAGAGAATTCGCGGCGCGGTAAAGAGCATCGCGGGTGCACGCCAGGGGACGTTTGATGTGTGCATCGCGCGTTGATGCTTTTTATGCGTTCGATTTCGCGGTTGCGTTGCGTTTTTGTTGATCGCGAGTGGATTGTATGCCACGATTTTGTTCGCGGCGCCTCGCGGTTTTAGGCCTCCATTTTGGGGCTAAAACGAAAAATTCGGCAAATCTCCTGCCTTCACATCCTAAAGTCTGCACGCATACTCACCATCTTTCGACTTCTCTCTGTGTCGTTCTTAACTTTCGAAAAAACAGGCACGAACTCGGACGACAACCGGCGAACACGAAGCTGGCGGCCTCGAAGGACGTTCGACAAGTGAGATGCAGAGGTGGCAACATCAAGTTTCGTGCCTTGCGTCTCTCCGATGGTAACTTTTCCTGGGGTAGTGAAAACGTCACGAGAAAGGCGAGAATTGTCGACGTCGTGTACAACGCGACCAATAACGAATTGCTGAGAACGAAGACGTTGGTGAAATCGGCTGTCGTTGCGGTTGATGCAGCGCCGTTCAGAGCATGGTACGCGCAACACTATGGGAAGAAGATTGGGGTCAAGGAGCGCGCCGGGCAATTGACGGAGTCGGAGGACATCGACGACGTGAAGAGATCAAAGAATGTTCAATCGAAGCTTGACGCGAGAAATAAGGGCCACGAAGTCAAGAAGAACGTCAAGTCGCAGTTCCAATCTGGTAGATTGTTTGCTTTGATCACGTCTAGACCGGGTCAGTGCGGACGCGCGGATGGGTACATTTTGGAGGGTAAAGAGCTTGACTTCTACGTCAAGAAAATGCAAAAGAAGAAGCACGCGGCTGCGGAAGCTGCGGCCGCCAAAGCGGCTAGTGCTTAAAGCGTTGGAACACGGAGAGAGAGAGAGAGAGAGAGAGAGAGAGAGAGAGAGAGAGAGAGAG
>Ga0066856_10000306_pt1 | contig 18149 bp, 14 predicted proteins | sample ETNtaG_5_FD_65605 | JGI IMG/M metagenome (GOLD analysis project Ga0066856, IMG submission 65605) | Marine microbial and viral communities from oxygen minimum zone, Eastern Pacific Ocean - ETNP201406SV205 | ecosystem: Environmental > Aquatic > Marine > Oceanic | place: Pacific Ocean: Eastern...
AGGTCGTCCCTCGAGACATCCCCTACTCGGTGGAACTTGAGGCAGGAAACATTGCGATTGTGACGCCTGTCCCCGCCAAGTTCGGCGGTGGCGATGGCTTGATTGGAAAAATTGCCAAGCGCGTCAAGCGAAAGATCGTCCTTCGCCCTGACGAATCGATCATGAAGAGCGAGGAGGAAGCAAAGAAACTCGTTCACGAAATCGTTCCTGAGGAAGCTGAAATCACAAACTTGTACTTTGATTCATGCTACCGTGAAATCATCATCCAATGCATGAACCCAGGCGAAGCCGTTGGCCGCCGTGGGGCCAACCTCAACGCCATCCGCGACCAAACCGGTTGGTTGGTCAAGGTTGAACGCACCTCTCCAATTATTTCCAAAACGGTCCATGACATTCGTGGATACCGTCAAGCCAATGCAACAGAGCGAAGAAAACTGCTGAAGGACTTCGGATTGAACATCCACCGGCCGCAACGTCCGGGAGCGGCTTGGGCTCGAGTCACAGCACTCGGTTCCTACCGTGAAGTGGGTCGTGCTTGTCACTTTGTGACCACCAATGAATCCCGTGTCATGATCGACGTCGGAGTTAACATTGCTTCGGATACAGATCCAATGCCATACTTCACAGCGCCTGAGGCCCTACCACTCGAGAAATTGGATGCTGTTGTGTTGACCCACTCCCACCTCGACCACGCAGGCATGCTCCCTGTGCTGTTCAAGTATGGCTACCGTGGTCCAGTGTACTGCACCCCTCCTACTCGGGATTTGATGCTCCTGCTCCAGACCGATTACCTCAAGGTTGGTGGCTCAGAAGGAAAGCGAGCCCCATACGATATGGAAGACATCCGCACCTGCATGAAGCACGTGGTCGATGTGAACTGGGGTGAAACAACCGATATCGCACCCGACATCAAACTGACGTTCTCCAACGCTGGTCACATCCTCGGTTCTTCTGCTGTTCACCTTCACATCGGTGATGGTAAGCACAACATCGTCTTCAGCGGCGACCAAAAGTACGAGAAATCGTGGCTATTCGATGCCGCCAACACTCGCTTCCCTCGTGTCGAGACGCTCGTTATTGAATCGACATACGGAGCCTCTGGCGACTACCAACCCTCTCGCCAAGAAGCCAACCAAGAACTCCAAGACATTGTTTCAAGGACCATTGCTCGCGGTGGAAAACTCATCTGTCCAGTGTTTGCTGTTGGACGCAGTCAAGAAGTCATGATCGCTATCGATGAACTGTTCCGCTCAGGTCAAGTCAAACCAGTGCCGGTTTGGTTGGATGGTATGATTCAGGAAGCGACCGCTATTCACGCCTCACACCCCGATTACCTGACCAGCAGCTTGCGGAAGTCCCTGCTCAAGGACGATGGAGAAAACCCGTTCACCAGTGAATGGTTCCGCCCTGTGAAAGGTCGGGAATTGCGAGAGAGCATCATCATGGACAACTCTCCTTGCATCGTTTTAGCAACCTCCGGTATGCTCAACGGTGGGCCAGTCATGGAGTACTTCCGACACTGGGCGCATGAAGATCGCAATTCCTTGTGCTTCGTAGGATACCAAGCCGAAGGAACCCTTGGACGCCGTCTTCAGAAAGGATTCGGAGAAGTTCCAATGGTCATTAACGGAAAGACAGAGATTGTCAAGATCGGTTGCGAAATGGTCACTATTGACGGATTCTCTGGCCATTCTGACCGCCGTCAGTTGTTGGATTTCGTTGACCAGTTGTCGCCCAAGCCAAAGAACATCATCTGCCACCACGGCGATTATCACAAGTGCAACGAACTTGGCCACACGCTCAGAGAGCGATACAAGTGCAGGACATACGCTCCAAAGAACTTGGAAACAGTTCGGCTTCTGTGATCACATCAGTGGTACATCAAACCCAGCATCCAGCGGGTCAGGGATGTCTTCAGGGGTTTCTGAGGCATCACTCATGCCTTCAATGCCTCTTCCTATAGATTTGTTCACCTTGATTGCAGTCGAGCCTGATTCGGCTTTCTGTTGTGTTCCATCGAACAGAAACCACACAAAGACGACGAGCACCAATGTGATGGCCAAAACAACGAGCGTAAGGCTTGTTGCCCCCTGCGCCACATTGAGGATGGCGGCAGTAAGAACAACGCCTATGGCGGACATCGCCAACAGCGCCCTAGAATTCATCGCCATGAGCAGGGCAGAACCACGGTGTTCATGAACCCGTTGCGTCTGTCTTGACACCATGTATGCGAATGATGGTGCCCGCTCAAGTTCGGTCGCTTGCCCCGGATGGCTGATGACGGCAGTAGCCCCGTGGGGCGAAAATGCAGAAGATGCCTACGATCAAGGCCTTGTAGAACTTGGTTTGGGCGATGCTCGCCTCATTGAAATGAAAGGTGCGATGTTACCGCTCGGGTTTGGTGCAACTGCTCCCCAGCCCTTGCCCATGGGATCGCTGGTTGAATGTCATCTGGCCACTGCCTATGCATGGAATGGTTCCACCGCATGCGCTGGTGTTGCTTGGGCTGCTTGTGAGACGCCAGAAGGCGATCAATGTGCCATTGTGGCAACGATCTCCACTGAACTTGATTACGAAGAAACCTCACTCCTTTTGCGAAGAAACCTCCAACGCCGTCTTGCAAGCAGGGATTTGGAAGTCAAATCTTTTGATGTAGCCGTCGATGAAGTGACTGCTGCAAACGATCATCACGGTGTAGCCATGGCAGCCCTCATTCTACCAAACTCTCTCTCCCTCGGTGCGGGCACTGGCACCGGTAAGGTACGAGGTTTGACCCGTAAGGCCGCAGACCCACCACAAAAGCGAGTCGATGTCAAAGCCCCTGCAGCGCCTGCCCTCCGCCCGGGTTCACGTAAGTCAAATACGGATTTCTCATTGTGAAGAAGTCTTGAAAGACCCTCGCCGTAGACCATGACCATGAGGAATGCTGGATACAACGTCATCCGTTGCCCCGCATGTTCGACATGCCATGGTCGTCGTGGTGCCCCATCATCGTGCCCTCACTGCGGTCAACGCTTAACTGAGCATGGGGTGATTGTCAAAACTGTCACTTCTGCAGAAGCGTTGCGCATTGAAGTCGCTCTGCAAAATACCCCGTCTGAACTGAGGGATATGCTGCGAAAGAAAATGATGGACAAAGATCCAATTTCTGATTTCTCTGACGAGGTGCCTTCGAGAACGATGGGGGGCTGGGTGCAGGACTCAAAAGACGATGAAGGCATCATCACCGTTGAAACGCTCCAACACACACTCGACAAAAACCACTCCGATTTGGATGTAAATGACGTTATCGAGCAAGCTGAAGTCCAAGGAATGTTGGTTCGTATCAGCGAAGGGCGGTGGATGCTCCTTGAGTGAACTTCATAGGTAGGACCTCGTGGGACGGAATGCAAGGGCGATTGGGTTAGCTTGGCCTATACTCGGGCGTTTGGGACGCTTGGACCCAGGTTCAAATCCTGGATCGCCCACCAGCAATGGTGTAGATCACTCCGGTAGGATGATTTCATGAACCCACAGAATGTGGTAGCCAAATTGGGTCTTGATGAACGATTGTGGTACACTTTCAGGCTCCATGACCCACACTGCGTCCTCAAAATCTTGGACCATTTGCCCTTCAACAAATTCCCCCAAGTCGCCTTTTTTGCTCGCACTTGAACAGTTTGAGTATTTCTTGGCGAGTTTCTTGAACACCTTGAGCGGCCTTTTTGCTGATTGAACCTGCTCAAGGATCTCACGTGCTTGAGGCTTAGCAGCGACCAAGATGTGACGCACGTGAGCCTTTCTCGGCTTACGTCTCTTGTCGTGCCTTCGCATTGATCCTCAACTCCCGTACCATCGCAGTGGCTGTCCTATCAAAAAAGTGTGCAACCAGCCAAGCAAAAAGCGTCAAGAACACAGGATGCAAGCCGCGTGCGACAATTTCCCGCTCCACGTCGGTGCTGATGAATGGCAACAAACTGATCCAACCAATGACGTAAGCGATGAACGCAAACAAAGTATGTGGGGTCACATTGCGATTGAACAACCAACTGAAGTTTCGTCGATGATGTTCAATCGCCAGCATCATGCCAACAGAAGTGAAGAACTTCAAACGTCGAATACCGGATTGTTCCCTCCCATAGACCGATTGGACTGGGATTTCTTTGATCCTCCAACCTGCCTTGGCCAACTGAACCAACCAGAAGTTGGGGTAGCCATAGCCTTTCCAAGAGCGTTGCCAATCCCATTCTCTCAGCACTTCATGAGAGGTGGCGGTATAGCCGCACTGCGGGTCTTTAATCCGTTGACCAGAGGCAAGTGTTGTGGCTGCACTGAGGATTTTGCTTGCCATTTGACGATGCTTTGGCATAGCGCCCACGCCATCAACATGAGCAAACCGGTTTCCTTTGGCATGGTCGCAATGACCAGAAATCACAGGGGCGATCAATGTGCGAAGATCTTCAGGATTCATTTGCCCATCGCCAGCCATGACGACGCTTACAAATGGGCCTTCAAAGTGCGCCAAGAGGGCCTGGTGGCCTGCATCAATAGCAGCGCCAACACCTTGTCCATCCAAACGAAGTTCAATGAGATTTGAAGCACACTCAGCGGCTTGTATTTCATCCGATGTCCCATCGGTGGAACCATCATTGACGACAACAATACAATCAACATTCTCTGGTATTGTTTCGAGCACGTTACGAATGAAAGGTGCCTCATTTCGTGCGGGAACGACGACTCCGATGAACCACTCGCCCTCCATGTTGGAACCACATGCCTGTTGCACATGAACATGCCCTCGCCCCCCTCCCACATCACCATGGCAAAACCACTGTGTATGCAGCCTCGTATTGAGAGGTTTGATAGGGAGAGCGCATGGGTTGCGGTGTGTGGCTGACATTCCTCTGCGTATTGTTCTGGTCGGAAAAGACATTGATTTACGCGTCGTTTCCCTCATTGTCAGAGCGAGAGAAATAGCGGACGAAGTTGTTTTTTTGGACCTTGGATCAAACGATACCACGGTCGAGCTTGCAGAAGAAGTTGGATGCAAAACATTGCACTTCACCTCAACCTTTGATGCTGTCCATCTTGCAAAATTTTTGCATGAATCTCCACTTGAAGAAGCGAAGACAACCTTGGCGATTCATATCACGACAGCATGGAAATTACAAGATATCTCATTGTCCATCAATCGAGCACGTGAATTGTGGGATTTGCATCTATCGCATCACGCTGAACCGTCCGGTGATGAGAATGAAGAAGCACTCGTGCTTTCTGAACTGGATTTGCGTCACTTAGTGATGACCAAGTCAGGTATGGAGGCGTTGGCTTCACTTTCTATAGATGGGACGACAGAAGACCTTGATGAGCGCCTTAGGGTGAGGGTGGTCCGTGGTTCTGTCAACGTCAATATCAATCAACGTGAATCCTTAGCCACCGCTTCGAGGTTTGCTCAATTGTTTTATTGGATGCTTGAATCAAAACACCCACTGTTGCTCTTTGGCATCCCAGGCGTGGTCCTGTTCATTCTTGGGTACCGACTTTCGGGCAATATCGTCGGGGCGCTCGAAGAAATCAACTCAACATCGATTGGTGTGACCCTGGCCACGATTGCGATGACCCTGATTGGGTTGTTCAGCATCATGGTGGCCCTTATTCTCTACATCATGGGTAAGCAGGTCGAACAGGTACAATCGCAGTATGATTGGCCTTCTCGAACCTAAGCGGCCAAGACTTTGATAGTGGAGTGAAGGACAATGAGCGATATGGCAGAGGCTCGTTTGGTTTGTTTGGATATGGATCGTGTGCTGGTCGACCACCTCTCGACGTGGCAGTTTGTCTATGACGGATTGGGAATTTCCAATGATGAATCATTTGAACTTTACAACCAGGGTTTGCTCGATGAGTGGGATTGGATCAAACTTGATATCGCTCTCATCAAAGAGAGCCGAAAGGATGGCCCACCTGTCCTCGATAGTGAACTGCGTGGTCTGATGGAAGGTATGCCTATGATGACGTATTGGAAGGAATTGATTGGCAACCTCCTCGACGAGGGCTTTCACGTCGCGATTGTCAGTGGCGGTCTGCAACAAACCGCTCGAGATATCGCTGCTCAATTCCCTTCTGAGGTCCCATGGAGGCGTCGCTGGGGAGGCATAGATCGGTTCACTGCACATCGCTTTGGCCAAGGTAATGACACCCGTCTTCATGTCTTTACGAATGGATGGCTCTTGGGTTTGCCCACTGGGGATGGCGATCATCATTTAGCCGATTTCGGAAGATACCAAGTTCAAATGGATGGAAAAGGGTCGGTTGTGAAAATGCTCCAACGCAGACTGGGCGTGACCAAAGAAAACACGGCGTCAGTTGGCGACTCTGCCGGTGACATCAGCATGTTTCAGCAGTCAGGGCTTCCAATTTGTTTCAATCCATGGGACGACCGGCCAAAGAAGCACGCCCTCCATATCGTTGAAGAAAAACATCTCAAACATGTTCAAGACATCATTTTCGAGCATTATGGCCTTTCTCCAACAGTTTGAAGAACCTCTGTGATGCTCTTTGGTTCATGTACGGTGATGACGGACTGATGTCGATCTGCCCTAACTGTGGGTTTCTCTTGGGTGTCTTCATTCCAGGAATGCCGTGCCCTGAGTGTGGCGAGCCTTTGCTTTAGAGGCGTTCGAATCTCACACCTTCGCGCTGCATGTACTCCATGATGTGCCTGATCGCTTCAGCAGAAAGCCCCTCTGGAGGATGGATGCCGGGGTGAAGGCCGCAACCTTGTTCCGGTCCTTGATCGATAAACAGCATGGCACAAGCTGCGGTAACAAGGCCGGTCGTCCGAGCCATCGAGCCATCACCATTCATTCCTGCATCGTGAACCACTGTTCGAGTCCGCCGTTCACCTGCGGCGGCAATGACTTCCAACCATGTGAACTCAGGCCGATCCTCATCAAAGGTCCATGCAGCGAGGAGGTCTTCTTCGTTCATGGTTTGACCCTCAGACAGCCATTTGTCAATGTGGCCAGGCCATCGAACGGTGTATTCTTTCATCGTCGAGCATGGGATGGTGTCAAGAACACTGCGAAGTCCATCGGTGAGAAATGCCTCCATGGCGCCATACCCCTCGACTTCGATGAGGTGTCGTTCGTTGAGCGCAGGGACTTCCATGACCACTCCATCGACTTTGATTCGAGCAGGTCGAGTGTATTCTTCGATGACATCAGATGGGGAAAATGGTGCCATGTAGGACCACGAATTGTCCTTTTCAGCGGGATTTCCTCCGACCTTGATCGAGACCGTATCCAAGGTTCCGAATTCGTCGTAGGCTTGTTTGACGAGCATGTTTGAAATTCCTGGCGCAATGCCAACGTCCCACAAGAGCACAGAATCATGGGCGGTGGCGAGGTTTTGGTGGCGGTGAGGATCTTCCGCTGTGAACGCGAGGTCAACAATCTGATGACCCCCGCGAAGCAGTTCTGGACGAACCGCGTCACCAATGCGTCCTGGAAGCATATTGATGACAATCTGGTTCGCCTCAAGGCTTGCGATATGTGCCAAAGCATCACCTTCCAACACCGTTACTTGAGGATGCGAATGGAATGCTTCGGGCACGTGGAGATCGATGACGGTAACGGTATGGTCTGCTTCCAGTAATCTTTCGATGACAAACCGACCAACCAGACCACTGCCTAGAGCAACAGCATGACCCATGAACTCGCCTCAGGGTGTTACTCGTCGTGAATCACGAGGGAATGGAATCACTTCTCGGATATGGTCGGCTCCAGTCAACCATGAACAGACACGGTCGACGCCGAGGCCAAAGCCTCCGTGTGGTACGCCGCCGTATGAACGTGTGTCAATGTAGAATTGATAGGGTTCGTGAGGGGTGCCTTCTTCATCCAATCGCTTGAGAATTTCTTCTTCTGACCATGTACGCTCACCACCGCCGATGATTTCACCGTAGCCTTCAGGGGCCAACAAGTCATGGCAAAGCACGTACTTTTCATCTTCCGGATCAACCCTGTGGTAGAATGGTTTGGCAATCTTTGGATAGTGGGTGAGGAAATGAGGCACATCGAAATCTTGAGTCAGAATCTTTTCTTTTGAATAGTCCAAATCTTGCCCCCATTCGACATCAACGCCCATGCCTTGTAGGGTTTCCACAGCCTCGTCATAGCGCATGCGTGGGTATGGGCTGTCTGCGTATCTGGCCACCAAGTCAAGGTCCCGGCCAAGCGATTCAAGTTCAGGAGTCTGATCCTCGAGCAGGGTTGAAGCAATCTTGCGCACAACGCCTTCACCGTGGCTCATAATTTCTTCATTGCTGGCCCAAGCTACTTCCATTTCAGCATGCCAAAACTCGGTCAAGTGTCGGCGTGTGCGTGATTTTTCCGCACGGAACGAAGGTGCGATGGTGTACAATCGTTCCAAAGCTGGCATGGCTGCTTCGGCATAGAGTTGCCAAGATTGGGTGAGGTACGCAGTGCGTCCAAAATAAGGTACTTCGAACAACGTCGAGCCTCCCTCAACAGCGCCTGCAACAAAGTTAGGTGCTTGATACTCAACGAAATCCAAATCACGGAAGTAGCCATGAATGGCTCCAAATACGCTGCTACGCAACTTGAGCATGGTCGTCATGCGAGAGGTGCGGAGGTAGAGGTGTCGGTTGTCGAGCAAGAATTCAGTCTCTCCACCATCGGCTGCAGCCATGGCGGATTCAGTGATCGGGAACGGTCGCTCAGGATTCACTGATCCAATAATTTCCACTGAGGAAACAACGAGTTCATGACCGCCTTCAGAACGTTCGTCAACGTTGACGGTGCCGGTGATGATGATGCTTGATTCAATCAAGGCAGATTTCACGGCTTCAAAGGCTTCGTCACCCAATGCGTCACGCTTGGCTACGCATTGAATGGTGCCGGTTGAATCACGCAGAACGATGAACCGAATTTTATTCGAACCACGGGTTCGCTTGACCCAACCCTTCAATTCCACGACCTGGTTGTCGTAGTTTCCAGATTGCACATCACCAATCCAAACTGTCTTCACCATCTTCGCACCTGTTCTTGGGTAAGCCATTGTCTAATTCAATGTCACCCTCCAACCGCCAACACAAACAGGTGGTCAAACACAGGCATTGATTGCTCAATATGGGACAAGCCTCAAACCACTGCAGGTTCAAGTCACGCCGTGGCAAAGGTTGCAGTTTACGCCATCGGGGGTAATGCTCTCTCTTCACCGACAGGTGATGATGAGGGTCAAAGTGAGCAGGTACTTGCTCACGTTATGTCGGACGTGGTCGACCTTTTGGAAGCCGGCTGGGGTGTTGTGCTTACACACGGAAATGGACCTCAAGTTGGTCATCTGATGGCGCTTGATCAGCACCTCTCCCAACCCATGGATGCTTGGGTTGCAGCAACACAGGGCATGATCGGTCACGGCTTGGCGCTCAATCTTGATTCGATTCTTTCCAAACGTCAACGCCCGGAGCGAACCGCAACCATCGTCACCCGAGTTCTCGTCGATCGAAGGGATCCAGGATTCAAGCGGCCAACAAAACCAGTAGGTCCGGTACTTTCATCAAAAACGGTGATGGAAGCCGATTGGGATATCGCTGAGACAAAAGTGGGTCCGAGGCGAGTCGTGGCCAGCCCCCTTCCTGTCGAGATCATTGATCTGCCAGTCATCCAGAAACTCGTTGACCTTCACGCCGTGGTGATTTGCGGTGGTGGCGGGGGGATTCCTGTGGTTCGTAAGGATCAACATTTCATCGGCGTTCCAGCCGTCATCGACAAGGATCGTGTCTCGGCTTTGCTGGCAATTAAATTGCAAGCAGACGCCCTCATTATTTCAACAGCTATCGACGCTGTGCGAACTGGTTTTGGTACCGATAAGGAGCAAGTTCACCGAGTGCTCAACCTCGATGAATGCGAACTTCATCTTCAAGCGGGGGAATTCCCAGCAGGTTCCATGGGTCCAAAGATTGGCAGTCTTATGGAAGCAGCCCTTCATCAGCCCGGGCTACAAGCCATTTTGTGCCAACCCGGCGATGCTATTGATGCATTGAGGGGAAATGCTGGAACCACGATAGTTGTGTAATGATGGATTGACCGCATGTTCATGTACTAGGGCGACTTGGGAAAATCGATGACCAATAAGAGCATCCTCCCAGAAATCGAAGCCTCTGCACACTGTGACGGACCATGTGGTGTCTATGACCCAGCAAGCGCCCGAATTGCCGGTGAAGCAGTTCAATCCATGACCAAGAAAATGCTAGCGCTTGAATACCCAAAGGTGTTCAGTTCTGAATCGATGGCATCCTACCTCAACACCATGAGCCGATACGCTGCAATCAAAGACGAAGAAGCACAGAAATGTAAGCATGAATTACTTGTTCTCTGGACTGATTTCTTCAAGCCTCAACACCTCGACGCACACCCTGAACTTCACACCACCTTTTGGCAAGCAGCAAAACTTTGCAGCGCTTGCAAGGTTGAGGTTTCTGCAACCCACGCTCAAGAACTCATGGACGCCATCGAGGCAATCCATCACATGTTCTGGGAAATCAAGGGCCGAGATGTCCCTTGGATCCGAGCAAGCTGAGGGTCACACATGCAGCGATTCATCGCTGTTGTATCTGGCGACAGCATGTGGCCAACATACACCGATGGTCAGCGGCTTGAATGCACTTCTGATCTTCAACAGTTAGTCGTCGGTTCGGTGGTTGTGTTCATTCACCCACTCCGCTCTCACCTTCGAGCGATAAAACGAATCAAAGATATCGATGAGAAGTCCTTGTTTGTTGAGGGCGATCATCCAGACCCTCTTGCCTCTGAAGATTCTCACAATTTTGGCCGAATTCCTCGATCAAATGTGGTTGGCATTGTGCTCGATATCGAATCTGAATGAGCCAAGAGTGGCGGGCCTGACGGGGTTCGAACCCGCGACCGATGGATTAAGAGTCCATCGCTCTACCTGACTAAGCTACAGGCCCACCCCGCCGTCCTTCCGCCCGTATTTAATCATTGACGGACAACGGAGAGATGCTGTTCAGTTCAATCGGCCGTTTGGATTGATGATGGTTTCAACTCCATCCGCACCTGCAAGAACGACTGCATCGCACATGCCATTGAATAAACCGACTTGCACCACGCCTGCGATATGGAGGATTGACGCTTCAAGGGCGACTGGATCTTTGATTGTAGGCCCCATGTGGGCGTCAGCAATCATGTTTCCATTGTCGGTGACCACGGGGTTATCGCCTGCCATTCGACAGTTGACTCGACAATCAAGTAAACGTCCAAGGGCTCGTATTGTCGCCTGATGTTCAAACGGTGTGACTTCAATTGGAAGTGGAAAAGCCCCGAGATGAGCCACTCGCTTTCGATCATCCGCAACCACCACCATGGCTGCTGATTCTTGGGCGACGACCTTTTCTCGCAAGAGGGCAGCCCCGCCTCCCTTGATCAGTTGGAAGTGTGGATCATACTCATCTGCGCCGTCGATGACGATGTCGAGCCCGTCAATTGCTGAAAGTTCAACAAGTGGAATGCCTACCTCGATGGCCAGTTTTTCTGTGGCAAGGGAGGTTGGCACGCCCACAATTTCCAACCCTTCCTCCGCCATTCTTCGGCCGAGTTCAATGACGGTGTGTTTGACGGTTGAGCCTGTGCCAAGTCCGACTTTCATTCCAGTTTTGACAAAGGAGCAGGCGGCGATACCAGCCTCTTTTTTCAACGCTTCAACATCGCTCATGAACCATCTTCGGGCGAGGGGAGTCAATGAGGCTTTGCTCATTTTTTGACTTGCTTTTCATTCAACCATCCCGTAGGGATGGACAAGAAGTGGAGGCCGAAGTCTTTTCACCTGCCGAGGTGCGTAGAAGCGAACATGGGGACCTCGGGTCGGGCCAGTTTCACTGCTGTCGCCGTGGTTTTTTTGTTCATGTGTTCGACCCTCTTGCAGGGGTATACGGCTGAAATTCAGCCATCTTTTGGCGAGCAGCAATCCATTCACAACGCAGTGACATTAGGTCAAGCTGAAAGCATCACAGTCGGCTCCTTCCCCGATGGTGCCAGCACTAAAATCGAACTTGAGATCCCTGATGGAGAAGCCATTCAAGGGCTTGATGTTGAACTTGAGCCTGCTCGCCTTCAATCCTCCATGGCTCACGCTTGGACCGATGCGGCTGATTTTTCAACCGGTTCAGTCTATGACGGAATGGACGTCAACGGTTCTTCATTGTCGATCCTTCCTCAAGGTTGGGAATGGGACTTCGAAACCGCAAATCACGGATGGACGCTTGGTAGCCCTGCGTGGTTGTGGGGTTATGATACCGTTCTTGGCCCAACAGCAGGCGTCAGCAGTGGAACAAAAGCCATCTACACCTACAACGGCAATTATCCAAACGGGATTGGTTCAACCATCTGGGCCACCTCTCCGGTCATGGACTGCTCATCTTGCTCAGGTGCGTGGGAACTTTCCTTCATGAAGCGACTTAGCATTGAAAGCGCAACATGGGACCATGCTTATGTCGCTGTCAAAGGCACGAATGGTGCCTGGGCAAACGTGTATTCTTCGGGGTATACCCAAGACAGTTCCTTTTCGCTACAAACCATCAATATCAACAATTACGTCCTCAACAATCCTGCCTTCCAAGTTCGATTTGGCATAGGTACGACCGACAGTTCGGTCAATTATGATGGTTGGAATGTTGACGACGTTTCGGTCTTGCCAACCAATTCCGGTATCTCTTCAGGTGAAGGAAATTGGACCTCACCAGCCTTTGGACCAAGTCAATTTGGGCAGGGTGAATCAAAGGCCTTTGGCTTGCTTCACATGGATGCTTCCATTCCAGGGGATGCTGTCTTTGAATGGCGCTTGTTAGATGCGGTCACAAATCAACCTGTTCTGGGCTTTGAGCACATGACTGATGTCACTGTCGACCTTGGTATGGTCGACTGGAGGGTCCATCCTCTTGTCCGCATCGACTTGCACCTCGCCTCGGGCTCGAGTGGCTTGCCTTCGGTGCATGGATTCCATTTTGATGGGGCCTTGTATCATGAATTCAATCAAGATCCCACTTCCCAAGGGTGGTGGCTTCAAGGCGCATCTTGGGCGAACGGCAAGGTGTCGGGTTCTGGCATCGCTAGTTCTCCAGAGTACAACCTCCGCAGTGGTTTTGCTGGTATGATCTCGAACAGTGACCTCACTGGCCCAGGTACAGTGCAAGCCTCAATCGATGGCGGCTCAACATGGGTCGATCTTGACACAGGTGTCTATGAGTGGTTTGACGCACCAGCGTTCACAGCTCAGCTACGTGTTTCCTCGACCGGTGGCACATGGGTTATGGAAACACTCGATGTCGAATTTGTTCGCACAAGTGTTGTCGATGGTCTTCGTTTCGACGTTGGCCTTGATGGTGTGAGTGATTGGTCGATGAACCTCCCTGAAGTTGGTCGTTTGGGTATTCAAGACCGTTTTGTCAACGGTGATTTTTGGCAATCAAGGGTATCCAGCACGAGTGCTCCAGCCCATTACGATGTGGCATTACCCGTCGATGGTGTTGAAGCGTTCGAATTTGCCTTTGCATCGCCCTCCACACCCTGTGCAAATCCAACCGTTCGCTTGAGCATCGCAGGCCAAGACATCGTAACAAAGTCATTGTCCACAGTCCAAGATCTCTCGCTTGTAACCTTGACTGATGGGGAATTGAACACGCTCAATTCTGCCCTCTCGCAAGCAACCCCTGCGCCTGGCGTGAAAGGGCTGCCAATGGTTCCTGTGCAATTGTCTATAGGTTCTACAACCTCGACCAACACCATCCTTGCAGGTGGGGTTTTCGCACCGTATGATGGAGCTATAGCAATCGATTTCACCGCAAGCGATGCTTTAGTTGTCGCCCTGAACAGTGAACTCCAAACGGCGACAGCGGTTGGCGGATTCAAGACCATCACGCTCCCAGTTCGAATGAGTTCGACCGGTGCGATTCATCTGACGATTGATCAAATCGACACACAAGCATCGATCGAACCTCGATCCATTGATGTCAGCAATGTGACGGACACCTTCACCCCTTCAGAAGAGTGGATTGAAGTAAGCAGCACCTTCGACTTCTCTCCGCTTGGTGTCAACGATGCTGAAGCCTATGTCAAATCCAATGGATGGTCGGTTGTCTTACAACTGCAGGGTGCGGTTCGCTCCTCACAAACCACATGTCCATTTATTGCTCTTCCAGCGACTGGAAGCCTTGGTTGTTCAACTCAAGGCACGCCGATGATTTGGACCTCGAATGGAGCCGAGGGTTCGAAAACAATGGTGGGGAGTGGGTCGTTCCTCCAAATTGATCATCGATTCAAGTTCACAGAACAATGGGACGACGAGGCATCGCTCACCGTGTCGGTGAACCTCATCTCGCCAACTGGGCCCATGCTCCCAGTCAGCGTGAACTACGGTCTTGGAGATTCACTTGGGGTCGAGAATGATGTCGAACTTCAAACATGGCGCTCTGTGAACACCGAGGGTGTTTATTCTGAACTTTCTAACCCATACTTGCACCCGGGCGAGGTTGTGACCATTGAAGCAGTCATTGGATTTGAGGGGATTGAAGACAGCCCATCGCCACGTACTGGAAGCGTCGACGTGTGCTTTATTGTCAATAATGTGCAGAATCAATGTACGGCCGTGCTCCAAGATGGAGTTGCTTCCTTCCCATGGTCTGTTCCAGTCAACCAACAGAGCGTGAACCTCGAGATTGAATTGACGCCTCTTCAAGGCCAGTCGGTAAGTTATGCTGTTGACAATAATGTCGAATTCAACTTCGATACTGTAGCACCAGAGTTATTGCAAATGAATGTCAATCAATTCGATCATATCGATGCCTCCCCTTCGTCCTCAATCGATTTCATCATTGCTGATCGTCCTGTTTTACCCTCTCATGCCTATGTCCACCTATGGCGTTCGTGGATTGATGATTACAATATGAATGGCTTCATGGATTCCAACGAGGTTTCGATTCAGCAACTCGATCTTCCAAATAACCGCACCAACACCCAAGGAAGGTATGTCTATGCCTTTGATTCTTCATCCTACCAAACAGGCTCCATGATCCGAGGTTGGCTCGATGTGGCCGATTCAGCGGGGAACCCAATGCTTGCTTCTGGAAGCTTTGATGCACCACTTTTCAACATCCAAATCAACAACGATGGTGCACCACAATTGGGTGCGACCCCAGCCTCTTGGGGCACAGGGGGGGACATTTGGCTTCATCCTGGCGAAACCAACTCCTTGACGGTACCTGTGTGGGACCTCAATGGTATCACAGATCTCGAAACGATTGAAATCGATTTGGCAAGCAATCATCTCACTCCAGTGACGATTCTATGGAACGCAACAACCAACATCTGCTCGACCAACGAAGTGTTCCTCGAGGTGGAGTCCTGCATACTTCATCCTATTGATGCTTCAGCAGTGTTCCCAACTGAAGGCCAATTCACGGTGAATTTCACCCTTGAATGGGGCTTCAATCCAGATGTGAGTTTGGTTCGAACTCCTTCTTTACTTCTCCACGACCGCTCAGGTCAGTCAAATGTTGCCACATTGTTTGAACTTGATTGGAAATTTTCAGGTGAACTTCAAATTCTTCGTACAAGCATGTCATTCACAACCGATGGGTCCGAAATGGTTGGTCTTGGCACTTGGATTCAACCACGATCAGAAGTCGGTGTCATTGGCGAAATGGTATGGCATCGTTCTCACACGCCTGTGATGCAGGCCATTGATCTGCTCTTGGATTTAGGTGGGATTGAAGCGACCATTGAATCTGTGAATGGGTCGTTCAATGATACCATGATTTCACCATTGGCTCCTGGTACGTACGGACTGAGTATTGACTTGGCTTCCCCACCTAATGGAGCAATCGATCGCAGTGATGATGCTCCATATGCCTACTTCATCGTCGATCAGGATCAACCAAGCGTTGTTGGAGTTGCTTCGCCAATGGTCAACCAGGTGATTGGTGAATCAATGTGGCAAGAGCTCAAATTTTCCATCATGATTGATGAAGAAGATCGTCTCAACGAAGTTGATTTGAAACTCAATTGGGCCATTCGACAAGCAGGTGTGAGCATCTCAACACCCGTTGTTGTCAACGGTTCAATTGACCTCGCTGTTGTTGGTGGAAAACCGTACGGGACCATGATTCCAACCGAAGGTGTGCTGAATCTCGATGAGATTATCACTTCATCAATGCGCACAGAATCCCTTGAACTCCACATTTATGTCACCGGGTCTGATATTGCTGGCCATGAAATGTCACCGATCTTCAATGATTTGGATGCGCCATTATCTGTTTGGACGCTTGAGCAACGCGTTGCAGAATACGCATTCGTCAATCCAAGCATGAAGCCGTCAAAGGACATTGCAGAAGGCGATGTTCTTCGTTTGGGTGTAACCATCGAAAACAATGGCTTAGCTGATGGTAAAGCGCAAATGTTCGTTGAGCGTGTTGAAAGCAACGGTGCACGAACCCGAATCGATGCACGTGAAATCGAGATACCCGCAGGTGGTCAATTTGACTACAGTAAGGAATGGATGCCGGATCGTTCTGGCACCATGTGGATTGAGTACCACATCATCAATGGTGATTCATCTAAGACCAGCACTGTGTTCGTTGATGAACCACGCACAGAAGGCTTCTTTGGAAGCGTTGCTGCAGTCAACCCGATTCTTCTTGTCATCATCTTTTTGCTCACAGTTTCTCTTGTAGGTGTTCTGATGTTCGGCCTACAAGGGGCACCTACCAAAGAATACATCTCGGAACGACGGGTGAACCAATCACTTCCAAGATTGGAACCACCAGTTCAAACCACACCAGCATCAGGGCCTTATGGAGCCCCACAAGCCCCATCATCGCCTGGAGAAAACCCCTACAAATGATGCGCTTGTTCCAACGAAGGGTTTGAATCCTCGACGGTGAAGGCCTCCTTGGAGGGAGTAGGAGGATCGCTGACAGAGTTCGACTCTGAGGAAAGTCCCCTCTCCACAGTGCAGACGGCTTACACAAGTAAGAGAACAGAAATGGTCAGGTCAATGCAGCAGAAACGAACGATGCAAGGTGTGTACAATGATGTTGAAAGACGGAGATTGCCTTGTGGTCGATGAGACGAGCAACCCCGTTGGAGCAAGTCCAAACAGTCCCGTCGAAGCGGCACGCCGAGGGACAGGTAGGATGCTAAGTTGAATGCGGTCGCCGAAAGGTAACAGAAAGGGGCTTACTCCCTACTCCCTCCACTTTCGTCACCTTGACAGATGGTCGATCCGTTTCAATCTTCAAGCACAGCATCGAGCGTTTTCATGGAGATCGGAGACGCAAGAGCGATTCCATCGCCATAATCACGCCAATCTTCTTGCCCAAGTAACTTGGCTCGAGCAGTGTGTTCAAGGGTGAACACTGCTGGAAGAAGGAACGCACTTGTAATGAAAGCAAAGAAGATGAGCAGGCACATGATCATGAAGAAATTCTCCAAACCTGGGAACGCTGCAAGGAAACCCGCAGCGATACCAGAGATGGTTGTGATTGTTGTTTCAAAGATGGTCTGTCCAGTCTCTTCAATGGCGTTTGCAATGCCCTTCGGCGTCTCACCTTCTTCCTGAACACGGTGCATGACGTGAATCGAATCATCAACACCAATTCCAAAGACAATCGTCCCAATCATCGCTGTGAAGATGTTCACGTTGACATCGCCACTCTGCATCAACAACGGTTGCCAAAGGATGACCACAGCAACTGGAATCATGGTGTAAATGCCCAAACGAGGTGATCTGAACACGATCGAGAGGACAAGGGTCAAGAGAAGTAATGTCACGATGGTGGTCGTGCTTTGAGTATCGTGGATGCCATCGTTGATGTCAAGTGATACCGGCAAACCGCCGGTGAGGAGCGACATGCTCGTTTTGTCTACGATTGGTTCTTGGGACAACATTTCATCAATCTCATCTCGAAGTTCGCCTGCTACATTGAGGTTCATGTATGGCTGTGTGACGTAGACGATGGCTTTGGTTCCTGCTTCATTGAGAAGCATCGAACGAACTTCCTCTGTCAGCGTATCAAACACAACGTTGACCATGTCTTTTCGCAATCCTTTGCGACCTTCAGGTCCTGTCAACTC
>Ga0066856_10000309_pt1 | contig 18094 bp, 17 predicted proteins | sample ETNtaG_5_FD_65605 | JGI IMG/M metagenome (GOLD analysis project Ga0066856, IMG submission 65605) | Marine microbial and viral communities from oxygen minimum zone, Eastern Pacific Ocean - ETNP201406SV205 | ecosystem: Environmental > Aquatic > Marine > Oceanic | place: Pacific Ocean: Eastern...
GCTCCAATTGCACGATTTGAGAATCTCTTCCAATCCCCATTCGCCGGCTTTTTCTTGCATCACTTTGAGCATTCGACGCTCAGGATTCAGCAAGACTGATGCCTCCATGACCTGGTGGGGGCGACCAACGCCCTTCAAATCTATGCTTCAAAAATAAGTAAAGAGAGCGTTCGATGATGTCGACCCTGTCATCACTCTTCTTCCAGCCAAAGGCGAGTGCCGCATGCCGGGCACGTGTATTCAGATGGTTTGTGTCCATTGATCACGGTGACCGTGCCGCATGGACCGCACAGGATGGATGAACGAATTGGTTCATCGAGGGTGGTGTCAACGCGGTACATCACTCGCCCTGCGTCAGGCAGTTGCTCAGCAGCAGGCAGCCAATTTTCAATTTCTTCAGGTGACATTGTTCGCTGAGATTTCATGGACATGCCAAGGACGAACAGCACCACGCCTCCAACCCCGATGGTGGCCCCCATTGAGTAGATGCCTCCAACTGAGAGAAATGCACCAGTGACGAGACAAATCAATCCTGCGACGAGGATGTTCTCTTTGCCGTGTTGCACCATCACTTCACCTCATTGTAAAGCGTCTCTGAGAGCGGAGGCAACTTTTGGAATTTGAGCGAGAGGGATAGCACACAACCCAATGCGAACACCACCGGTTAATGGGACAAGGTAGACATCCTGTTGTGCACATGCTTCTGCAATGTCGTGGGGTTGTTCATGGTCCAACCATGCAAAGAAACCATCATGGGTAGGATTGAGTGGGACGCCAAGTTGTTCGCAGCAGTCAATCAGTGCAGTTCGCCGGTCAGTCAACAATTCTTTCAAGCGATCCCGTTCGTTGCTCCAGGCAGCCCCAGTTTCGTGGGATGCATGCATTTCACTGACGGTGAACTGAGACACACGTGGCGCTGCTGACCATGTTTGGCGCCCAGTTACACCCATAACTGTCGCTATTCGGTCGGTGACGGCTTGGTCCGGATGGATGCTTACGATTGCCCCAGTTCGAAGCCCGTACATGGTGTGTGATTTTGATAGGGACAGTGCAAATGTGATCAGGAGGTTTTCAGGCCAGGGCCATCCATTTGACATGGCATCATGAATGGTTTCCGCCCAACCATGTGGTTCTTCAGCGTACAAATGATATGCCAAATCCAAGAGAAGGGTATGGCCGACCTTTTCATTGACTGAAGCACTCTCCATCACCGCTTCAAGCATGGCCATTCGCCCATCTGGGGTGAGGGTGAGGCCGGTTGGATTGTGAGCAGGATCATTGATCCACATCATGACTTTGTCCTGCTTTGCACACAGATCGGAGAGCTCTGACTTGAAGCCCTGAATATCAACAAACGGGTAAGGGGATGCCTCCTTTGGAAGCAGAGGATAGGTGCGTGGTTTCAAATCACAACCTGCGAGGAAGCCCTTGTAAGGGCCCCAATGGCGATCTCTGAGGATCACATGGTCGCCACGGTTGGCAAAATTTGTTGCAGCGAGGTACAATGCTCCCGAACCACCAGCAGATGCCGTTGCCGTCATCGCGATGCCCATGCTCTCAAGTTCAGTCCGTCGTTCACCAAGTGCGAGTGTCTTGGCCAAATCAAGGAAAGCAGGGAGGCCTGTAAGGGGGGCATAGGCTGCAATTTCGACAGGGGGTGCTTGTCGAATGGCTTCGTCAACCACGGTGTTGATCGCAAGAGTGCCGTCGTCTTCAAGCAATGCTCCAATGGTCCCATTGACAGCATCTCTGCCTTCGGCCTTAGCGTTTTGATATCGAGCGAACCAAGCAAAAATGGTATCGCTGCCCACCTTTGTTTGTGCGTAGGGGTTGAGTAAACCTGCGCCCGCATCGTGGTCCATGAGCCCCCCAATGCGGGACTCTTCTTTGAGTTGTCTCTCTATTTTCGTAGCCAAATCATCCGTTTGATTCATCAAGGGTTAGCCTTTGGCCGAACCATCGCCTGTGTAGCATAGCTGGTAGTGCATCGGATTTGTAATCCGAAGGCCGGGGGTTCGAGTCCCTCCGCAGGCTCCTTTCATCGATAAGACAGAAAACCAGTTTGTTCTGGAAAGGTACATGCGTCCCTTTCATCTCGCCTTCCCAGTTGTGGACCTCACATCAACGGAACGGTTCTATGTCGACCTGCTTGGTTGTACGATTGGTCGCCGAACTGATCAATCGTTAAACTTGAATTTCTTCGGACATCAAATCGTAGCACACTGTGTTGATTCGATGCCAGATTATACTGATGGTGGGCGAATTGATGGTCGGCAAGTGCCACCTTTCCATTTTGGACTTGTCATGGAATGGACGCAGTGGCATGAGTTTCGTGACCATCTTGATTCACTGGATGTCAAGTACCGATTGAAGCCACATGTTCGATACCCTGGTTCGATTGGAGAACAAGCAACAATGTTCATCGATGATCCTTCGGGCAACGCCATCGAACTCAAGTCCTTTCAGGATGATACGCGTCTCTTTGCAACCCTTTTGGGCAGTGAGCACGCTGCTGGCGGTGGGCGCCTCTAAACCGAACGCTCAAGTTTGAAGAGCGGCTGGGCTGAGCATGGTCGCCCAACGCCTTGATGGTAAAGCATGTGCAGCAAGCGTTGAGGCAGAACTTCACGACCGAATTGCCACATGTGCGTCAGCTGGTGTAGAACCGCATCTTGCGGTGGTGATTGTAGGTGATGACCCTGCAAGTCATGTGTATGTCAATTCCAAAGTAAAAGCATGCCATCGTCTTGGGATCAAAAGCACGCACATCGAATTACCATCCACGGCATCCGAACAAGAGGTTCGAGAGGTCATCGACCAACTCAACGGTGACGATAGCCTTCATGGTATCCTCGTGCAATCGCCACTTCCGAGTCACATGGACGAAGAAGCCCTCACCGATCTCATTCAGCCATCCAAGGATGTGGATGGTTTTCATCCCGAAAACCTCGGGCGCTTAGTGCAAGGTCGACTTGATGGCATGTTACCATGCACGCCGAGTGGCGTCATGCGTATGCTGCAATGGGCGGGAATTGAGTTGTCTGGAAAGCGCGCCGTCGTTCTTGGTCGGTCGAGAATTGTCGGTAATCCACAGGCGCTTTTACTTGGCGCAAAAGGAGCAGATGCAACGGTTACAGTGGTCCATTCACGGACCAGAGACGCTCAGAGTGTGTGCTCAGAAGCAGATGTCGTGGTTGCAGCAGTTGGACGCCCTGAAATGGTCACCAGTGAATGGATTAAGGAAGGAGCCGTTGTCATCGATGTTGGGATTAATCGTGTCGACGATTCGACAAGAGAACGCGGCTGGCGTCTTGCTGGAGATGTTCATCCTGAAGTTGCTGAAAAAGCCTCATGGCTCTCTCCAGTCCCAGGTGGGGTCGGGCCGATGACCATCGCTATGTTGATGGAAAACACGGTGCGTGCAGCTGAATCAGCCATCAAAAGTTGAGGGATTTTATGGAACAAAAAGCACCTCGTTTGTCCTCTGCTTCACTCGTCGTTGGTTGCCTTTTAGTCGCCTTCACAATCATCAACTCAACAGCAAACTTGGCTTTTGAAAGTGGTTTGAGTCTTGAGGAATTCATTGCACTTGGTGCGGCTATGCCAGCGTTTCTCATCAGTTACTTCGCCTCTCGAGAGCGACCCATTCCAGAATTGGTGAATCAACCTTCAATCCAAGAACAATACGATGCGTTGGAATCCACGCCGACGCCATTTCGAACGTCCACCAATCCGGTACAACAAGGTGATTCCGAACAACCTGCTTCCTTCCAATCTTCTGAACCCCAACCGCAAGCAGATCGTTCTGCTGTCTACGAAGTCGCTCCTGTACAACCACAAGCCGTGGAAAATTCACTCGATGTGTCCAATGCTCTGGATTCACTTACTTCCGGTGAATTTGGTGCGACGGCTGCAGCAATGGCTTCGCAAAATCCAGCACCACATACAGCAACCGCCCAAGATCGTCCATTCACGCAAGCCGTCGGGTCAATGGCCTCATCACACCAACGAACACCCATCGAAAATGTCCCACTCCCATCTGAGGGTTTGGTGGAAGCCCCCTCCAACGAAGTGGTTCAAACATCGACGGTTCCCTCCATGCCGGATTTGTCGGACTTGTTGAATGATGCCACATCTGATTCAGATTCACTCCCCGAGCCTGCATTATCCAATGCCTCAGAGGTGCCTTCAGTACCTTCTTTACCAGCTTTACCTGAGTTGCCAACAACCCCTTCAACACCTGACCTACCTGACCTCGATGACTTATTTTGAGTGAAAGGAAGGTCAATAGGTGTTGGCGCTTTGGTGACACCATGTGGTCGGACCTGTTTGATTTGCACAGTCATTCGACCAACAGTGATGGTGAACACTCCGTTGAAACCGTAGCACAATTGATGGCTTCAGAGGGCGTCAAACACTGGTCGTTGACCGACCACGATACTATTGCTGGTTGGGTTGAAGCAGAGCGCGCTGCTACAAAATCAGGGATGAATTTCATCCCGGGTGTTGAAATCACCTGCGAACCAGGTTTGCCAATCGACGATTTGGAGATGGCGAGATGGGAGCGAGATCGAGCACCTGCATCTTGGCACCTGCTGGCCTATTTCCCACTCACTTCTGTGACCGGTCAACAACGGATTGATTTCGAAGCATGGCTCGCCCCTTTGGGCGAAAGCCGTGGGCCAAGGATGGCTCAAATGGTTGCTTTAGCAAATGAGCACGGCCTTGATGTAAAACTGGAATCGGTACTGGCAAGAGCAGACGGTTCGGTCGGACGGCCGCATTTGGCAGACGAATTCATTGCGCTCGGTTATGTCGAAACCCGCCAAGAAGCCTTTGACAAGTGGCTCGGTGATGGCCGTCCACTTTCGATCACCCGGGAGAAACCGACGATCAAAGAAGCCACAGCCGCCGTTCATGCGTGTGGTGGAATTACTTCTCTTGCTCACCCAATCTACTACGGTGTCCCAGTTCAATCACTCGTTGAATATTGTAAAAATGCGGGGGTCGATGCGATTGAGTGCTTCCATCGCAGCCATCCAGATTCGTATCGACATGAACTCTTGTTGTCTGTTCGAGACCATGGTTTGAAGTCGACATGTGGTTCAGATTTCCATGGATTATCGAATCAACAAACGCCGGGGAATATGCCTTTGCCGTTGGATGATTTACCGGGTGCTTTACGTGCCTAATCTGTGTTCCTTCTCGTGATGGCATCAACAACGAGAGCGACTTCAAACAAAATAATCACCGGCATCGCCACAAGGAAGAGTGACAATGGATCTGGTGGAGAAAGGAAGGCTCCGAGCACAAAAGCTGTGAACCAAATGTGGCGCCGATAACCTCGTACATCTTCTCGTGATACCACCTTGAGACGCAGCACAAGCAGTGTCGCTACGGGTGCTTGGAAGCCAACGGCCGAGGCAACCGCTAGGTTGGCTATGAATCCAACATAACTAGACAACCGCCATTCAGTGGACAAACCCGCACTTTGAGCGTCGTTGGTTAGGTATTCGAGGAGCATTGGTGTGAGGAGGTTCCAAGCATAACTGATGCCCAATCCACCAAGCACAATAATCGCAATAAGCGTGCCTACAGAGGCACGCGTTGGCTTGGGTGCACTTGCTTTGAGTTCTGCTAATCGCATGGTGAGAGCCGGATTCTTACTGCCTCGCCAGGCACCTTCAACCATCATGATTGACACAACGGCAAATGCGGCGCAATACGCCGCTAATTTGACCTGAAGTAAAATGAATTCAACCGGTGTGATGACGATGATGTTCACATCTGCTGGCAATCGATGCTCTGCAATCAGCCAAGAAATGAACGTAGATGTCAATGGAAAGCAGGCAACAAAAACCGCTCCAAAGATGAATGCAAGCAACCGAAACCGTTTCCTGAGGTGTGTTTTGATGTCGAGCAGCAGAACTCCGCCCGGACTGTCAAGCAATTCGTTGACCGTTTTGGACAGATCTTCCGTGCCGGTCATGCTCATTGGAGGGACCACGCCCTCATAACACACACCATGGAGGATTATTCGCTTTCCCATACATGGGACGGTGTGGAATCAATCCAGCTGCGACCAGAATTGTTGAGCCTCTTGAGTCGATGGAATACGAAACCAGTGATCCAAAGCGATGGCAGGGAAAGAAGAAGGGCCATCCACATGACGTCTTGATGGTAGTCATTGAGCACTCGTACTTGGACGACATCCTCTTCGACAGTGCTTGGGTTATGCATGACGACGAGCGTATAGACCTTGGGTGAGTCAACTTCCAATGCCAGCGTCGAATTAGGGGCGACGGTGTAGTATTCGCCCAAGGTTTTCATGATCGACCAATCGATGCTCCCCTCTTCCATAGCAGGTACTGCCGATTCAACAATGACCACCACCACTTCAATGGTGATGTCTTGGTGGAGGTTGGTTACCGTTGTATCCACGCTTTCACCAGGATCGAATTTCTGAATGATTTCGAATGTTGAATCTTCTGGACCCAACTGATAGGACACACGATCGCCTACAGTGCTGCTTTGAACATTGACGGCCATAATGATCAGGGTCACCATCGCTAGCGTTACCACGCCTTCGACCAAGATGTGTTTGCGAACTTTTTGAGTGGTAAATCCTTTGAAAAATCCTCCGTGATCATTGCGTAGTCGCGGTTGAAGATGGTGGATGAAAAGGGCTCCAACGGCGCCAACAAGCATCCCAAGAGGGATGTCGATGATCCAGTGAATGCCCAGGTAAAGAATGGTGAAAATAAACAAAAGCGTGTTGATGCAGACAAAGACGTGGTACCTGTAATGCTTCCACTCCTTCATGGTGCCACCTTGCTCACGCACATGCAGCCAGTTGAGGAGAATAATTCCGAAAGGTATCGCCACGTGAAGGGATGGAACTGAATTATCCAATGGGTCGTGTAAGGCATAGAAGACGCTGTACCAACCTTCGTGATACAATAATGCATCCATCCCTGGAATCCATGAGGAGGTGACTTCAACATTGAAAAACAGATAGTATGGGACTGCGATGGCGTAGATGAGCAGATAGTTGAGTGTCACTTTGTCAGTCATGTCACGGTCGCCAGTGTATGCGTAGTACACGGTTGTGACGTAAATCAAGAAGAGGTAAATGAACAGGTAGTGAAAATTGAGAAAAGAAGTGAGTGCTTCGTTTTCAAAGAAATTCTGTATGTGGAGTGTAAGGTTGCCTTCGATGCTTTGGACCAATGAAGTCCAATGTCCAGTTTCCATCTTGATCGGTTCATTGAGCTTGTCTGTAAGGGCCTTCCAACGGATGATGACAATGTAGCCCATCGCATGGAGGTAAAACCGTTGATCATGAATCACACTGGCCCACTGGCCCATAGGCGTCCTCATTTCCTTGTCATGAAGGGTGAAAAACCAACAAATAATTGGAGTGAGAATTAAGATGAGCCCCATCATCACTGTGTAGGGGTCCATGCTCGTTGGGGCTTCGCTCTTTGTTTTAGGTATTATGACTCATCGGACTTTGACAAAGATGTTTAGGCAAGGTCGATGAAACCGAGCAAGAAGTCAAAGGTAATGGCTTCCACCTGTAGCCGTTGAGGGCCATGTGGAGTCAAGCGCCTGAGAACACACTCGAAAGTCTCAGGCATGCCATTCAAGTCCATGACGGCATCGAATTCGATTTACGTTTAACCCTTGATGGCGAAGTGGTCATCCATCACGATGCTGAAGTTTCGATACCTAAGTCGAAGATTCAATCTCCAAAACCATGGGTTGAACATCACACACTTGACGAACTTGAATCCTATGGCTTCTGTTCATTTCGTTCACTGTTGAAGGATTCTGTCGTCCTTGAACAATGGCGTGATAATGGGAAAATGGGCTGTGTTGAATTGAAACGACCTCATCCTCGTTCTGATTCAGGTGGCGGATACTTTGGTTTATCCAAGCATAAGCGACATATTACCGAACTGATCAACGCCACCGATTCGATCCTCAATGAATTTGAAATTCCGAATGAAAATACAGTTTACTATGCCTTCCATAAAGGTATGAAAGCCTCGATTGATGCCTCCTCAACAGGTCGGCCATGGGCTGAATTACTGCCATACATACCTCCTTTTGGGAATCGTCAAACAAAGCGCTTGCGGGCACTTCCTCACTTTCTTACTCACTCCTTTTCTCGATTAGTACGCCACCATCGGAATGCGGGAGCAACGATGATTCCAGCAGCGATCGAGTACTTCGTGCCTCCAATTAACAAATTACCATTGGGTCATAAGGTCGGGCTCACAGGGAAAGGTGCAATGAATTTGCAATCTGCACAAGGGGGTTTTCCCGTCTATGTATGGCCGACGAAACCTGAGGTGGAGCATCGTTTACTGGCCGCTGGCCTCACTGGTCTTACCGATCATGCAGATCCTAACTTTACATGGCTTCCCTCGGGACATGCACGATGGACTCGGCCAGCGACGCTTCCGCTCGATGCACAACAACAAGACGTGCTCGGACAAGCGACAAAAGAAAACCATCTGGACGTGCTCAAGGAACTGAAGGCAAATGTCACACCTTGGGTGGAATGTGATCGTGCGCAACGAACCTCCTTGGTGAATGGTTGGTCGAAGCGCTGGGGTTGGCAGCCATTCCAATCGGAACGAGTTGGCGATTCGAAGCTTGATTCATCAAGCCCTCCATGGCAAGCAGTGCGCTTGATTGGCCACCGAGGTTCAGGAAAGACTTCACGACCGGTCTTACAATAGAATTCAGTCAATGTGCCGAAGACTCTGTTCTTCTGCGATGTACTTCGGTCTGTAAATTGGTGTACCTTTGCCGTTTCGCATGATGCTGCGTTCATCAACGATTTGTGCGCCAATGCCTGCAACACGCGCCCAACCAAAGAACGTGGTGTAGTATGTGGGATCGGTCAGTCCAATGTGGTGCAAGAGTGCACCGCTCGCGATGTCGACATTGGCGTTTGGATTGCTGATTTTTGGATTTTCTGCAAGGACCCGTGGTGCCACTTCGCGCAAGGTCGTGATGATTTTGAAATTCTCATCATCAGGGCAGAGTTCTTCGCCCAATGCAAATTGAACGGTTGCTCGAGGATCTTCTGTCCGCAATACAGCGTGTCCAAATCCGAACACAGGTCGCTTTGCGGCGAGTTCTGCTCGGACGAAGCGTTCAACTTCTTCTGGGTCACTTGTGCCAACCCGCAACACAAATTCGAGGCAGGATTGGTTTGCCCGTCCATGCAGCGGGCCAGACAGTGCGTTCATTGCACCTGCCATTGAAGAGTAGACAGTGGCGTGGCCCGAGGCAATGGCCTTGCCAGAGAATGTGGAAAGATTGCCACCACCGTGGTCCATGTGGAGAACAAGATAGGTGGCAATAACCCTGGTCATTTTTTGCTTGTCAACACCGGTGAGGTCGAGGGTGTTCACGAACCGATCCACCAGGGAGGCATGGGGGTCATCTGCAGGGATGTTTTCACTTCGTCCGTCACGAATTCTGAAGATGAGCCCCATCAGACGCGGCATTCGGGCAACGAGATTCATTGCATCATCTCGCCAGTTATTTGTTGTTTCAAACATGCCAAGAGTGTGAATACCAATGCTTAACCAATCCATTGGGTGACCGTCTTTAGGAAGTGAGTTGAGCACAGATTCCAAATCACCAGGGATGGTTGCTCGAGCAGATAACTCGGCACGAATCTCCTTGGATTGTTCTGCATTGGGCAGTTCTTTGTTGAACAAGAGGTAAATGATGTCTTCTGGTGCGAACGACGCCAGTTCTGAAATCGGATAGCCACAGTAGTGGACGCCCTCAGTTGGTGTGACGAACGAGGTTCGGCATGTGCCGACAGGTACGCCACGCAACCCAGTGTTGAGGTGGTCGGTGGTGACCTGAAGTAAGACCTCTTTATCGCTCATACCTCGCTCACTGTGTCCATCCACCAAGGCCCATCGTATAAAGTCGGTTGCTTTGCATGGCAACGTATTGCGTTTAGGTGTGCTTCAGGATACCTAATTACAAATGGAAGTTGTTCATTTTCTTCGATTCCAAGGTGGCCATGTTCGGAAACCCTTGGATGATTCCCGATCAGCAAACACTTGAATTCGAATTGTTTCACCTTCGACAAGAATGGCATCTTCAGCAGTTAAACCTGGACAGGTTGCCTTAACTTCATTCCATGCGCGCTCGGTTGCCAAATTTTCAGACCACCATGGAAACGCTGCACATTGTTGTGGACGGACTTCGTAAATGGAGCAGCGCTTCTCACCATCAAGGAAGATACAAACATCATCGCTTGCTCTACTTTTCAGAATATACCGTCCATCGAGGGTTTGTCTACAATCGCGTTCCAGCCACTCTTCGACCGGCAACTCATGATGCGCAGCAATACGTTCAGCATCATTTGTTGAGAGGTAGACAATACCCCCGGGTTCATCACAACAACGGCCACACTGCGGTTGGCATGAGAAGGGCACACCTGCCATCCACCAGGCGGCCTTCATTCTTCTTCACCCAACGGTGTTATCGTTGCGGGTGAGATGGTGGAGAGGGTGATTTTCCTTACCGGTTCATCTTCAAGCAAATCCATCATGTCAATATTGGCCGCATCGACATCCCATTCACCTTCCGGGACATAACTGTCGAGAGCCTCTTGTGGGTCGGCAACAGGCTTCTTTTTGCGCCTACCAACCGTCCTTCGCTTCTTTTCCACATCTTCTTCAAACGGTGGTAAAGGCTCCCTTTCAGGATCTATTTCGACAAGTTCTTCCTCCAATCGTCGTAAATCGTCTGCAATCTGAATCAGTTCCTCAATTGAGGCTTCAGATGTCTGTTCTGCTAATTGAATCATTTTTTGTTCAAGTTGTCCTAGACGAACACCTTGCTCTGTAAATTCGGATTCAAAGGCACCAATTTTGGCATCAATTGATTCATCCAAGTCGGTCAATATGTCTGCGGCAGTACTGTAATCTCGTTCTTCGATCCGCCCGGTACGTGCTACGAGGTGCTCTTCCCGTTCGTGAAGCGCAAGGACCGATGGAAGGCTAAGATCAATATCCTCAAGCGCAGTACGCATGTAAGCAGTGTGACGGGATTCAGCGTTACGCGCCATGGCCTCTGTATCAAATTGTGGCGGCTCATAGTCGTCCTCACCAATGGTTGGAAGCGTAGAGTGAAGCTCAATACCGCCAATTTTGTGGTCGCTGTAAACAACGTCAGATGCTTCTGCAATCAATCGAGTTGCAATGTCAGATACTTGCTCTCGTTCAACCGCAGGCCTAGGCCGTTGTGATTTGATGAGTTCACCAGACAGCACGGATGCTACATCGTCACCATCGAGGAGTTCTTGCCCGGATTCAATGGCCAACGCAACCATATCGAAATTCGCTTTTGTGGCCCTCCACGAGGCTTCATTGTGGAGCACGATGCTGGCTAACTGTCCATCGTCAAGCATGAGGCTTCGTTGCAAAGCTAATTTTCGTGCAAACAGGACGAGGCTTGTTGGCTTTGGTGAAAATAGGTTGACGCTTGCTGCATTTTTGATCAGGTCCCAAAGCCTTGAGGCAGGCCATCGATGTGCTTCAATCATGCTCGTGAGTACGACGTGGACACCCATGTTCAAAGCATAATCAACCATCATGCCAAGCATGCTTGCAACCTCTGGCTGATCAGCCACCATGTGGACGTCATCCACGGCGAAGAGTCGTGCATGAGCCAACGCCTCTTGCCAACCTTCAGGCAACCGTTCAAGGGACACGAGATCGGCTGCACCGAGCAAGAATACGCCCCCCTCCTGCCGCCTCAATACGCCTTGTGCAAGGGCGTGGAGGAGGTGAGATCTGCCACTTTCACTGGGTCCGATGATGACAAGAGGGTTCAATGCGGACCCTGGTGAGTCGACGACGGCTTCAGCCGCTTGTGTCGCTCGTAGATTTTCTTCAGTAGCGAACCATTGCTTGAAGCTCATTCGCGTTTCAGGGCGCAATCGTGGAGGCCATGGTGCCTGAATTGGTGCGGTTATGCTATGGTGGAATGGGGAATCTGGTTCTGGTAGGGCCATGTGTTCTGGTAGGGCATGAAGGGTTCTTCCACGTTGATCATCGAGCACACTTTCCCATACAGGTCGACCATCATGTTCCATTCCGACGAAGAAATCATCATCATTTGGCGAGGCATACCCCTCCTCGATTGAATCACCAGTTCGCTCCCGCAGACTTCGTAATCGGTTTGCTACAATCGAAGCCAATGATTCATCGTCGGTGGCAAGGTTGAGCGCAGGTTGATGTTTCCTGCTCTCCTTTCCAAGCACTGCATCTGCGACGAGGTCATAGGTTGGCCGTTGAACAACTCCGACCCTTTGCAGCAATGCACCTTGCTGTGGAACCGGTACTTCGCGCTTGCCTAACAATTGGTTCAACCTCGATTTTGGAGGTTGTGTTTTCTTGTCGCTTCGAGGTTCCTCTTCTGGGAAGGAGGTGGTTGCACCGGTGTCGCTTAGCCGTTGTTTGGCACGTGCAATTGCCAAATCCAAATGTTCCTTTCGAGAACTCATTTGGTCTCCTCCTTTTCTTGCCTCAAGCGTTCAAGATCTTCACGTTCCCATACACTGAGGTGGTCTTCGATGCTCCCTGGGCTTTGGGCCATTGAAGCAATTTCTCTCGGTAAGTGCTTAGGTTGTGCTTCGGCATCGATTCCCGGACGGGCAAGCAAGGGTGAAAGTGCCTCATCGGCTGCATCGGGTTGGCGGTCATTGACTGCTGCGATTGGCCGTGGTCCCCGATTCAATGGTGGTAACTCGTAGTTACCTTTCGCCGCATCTTGTTGAGCAGCTTGATTGAGAGTCATACGTGGTGATGCAGGGGTTGAGAAGGTTCGTTCCACTGCTCTCTCCTGGCGCAGCGTGAACGATTCGAGGGTTGACGAGATTGCTGTTGGTTTGTGAACACCGGATTGCTTTGGGAACTCAGAGGGGCGTTCTGGTGCTTCCGCAGCCGCTGCAACACGAGCCACATGAGTCGGTAGTGCGACAGTATTCGCTTGTGTTTTTCCACGCCTGCGAACCCTATGGGCGGGGCGTGGTCCCTTTTTGACCACCGCAATCGGGGCCTGGACTTGTGGTTGTTCTTTGCGACGAGCGACTGGTTCAACGGCTTGTTTGATCGGAGGAACTGGTTCGCTTTTTGGCGGGGCGACAGGCATCGGTTGTGGTGCTGCTTGCCCCGCTTCGAGTGGTGGGTCAGGCGTCACTTGCGGCAGAGGTTCAGAGGCCATACTTTCTGGTTCGGCTTCTTCAGTTTTCCAAGATTCTATTTCTTCATCGAGTGCATCGTTCGCTTGCCTTCGCTCGTCAACGCTGGTTGGTTCATGACCTCCGATGAGTGGCGTGCCCGAATCAATAATCGGGGTTGAAGATGCGGAGTGTTCTATTGCCCTTTGCAGTTGTTGTTCGATCCATTCCCTCTCTTCCTCGGTTGGTGGGGCGCACAATGGATGGTCGAGAATGAGATCAGGTTCAGTTAGCCAATGCTCTAATTCGCTAGGCTGAATTGACATCAGGCTACGTGTGAGTCGGTGCCTTGGCTCCAAATCAAAGGCATTCAAATCAACCGTGAACAAGGCCACGTGATCATCCATTCGAACACCATCGACGATGTCGCGAATGAAATCAATCGTAGCGCCATCTCCATTCATCCCAGCCAAATATTCTATGCCTTCAATCAACACAACGGCTCTCATATTTTCCCAAAGGAACGCGTCAACCGCCCGTCGTACCGACTCAATGGTCGGTTTGAGGGCCCTTGGATGCGTGCTGTTACTTAGCCAATGGCATGATGCAGATGGCAGATTATGTTCGACGCTTAGTGCATCAATATCATGACGTGAGATCACCAAAACAGGACGTCCATGAGTTGCAAGATGGCCCGCTAGTTGGAACATCGAAGTTGGGTCTTGAGCATCCAATACCAAGGCATCACCTGGGTGAATCATTCGTTCGAGCCCTTCGTAGCGTTGCATGTAGGCCTTGCTTTTCTGGCGAACTGCCTCTGGTGCTTCAACACTCACCTCAAGTTCGGGCAAGCGTTCTTCACGGCGCCAACTCCCTGGTCTGAGTTTGACATTGGACCACCAACGTTCGTCGCCCCCTTGTGAGGTGTCCGCCACTTCGAGGTTGAGGTGTGCGTTGGTGTGAAGGTGCCGTATCCGTTGCGCATCTGCGGCAGGAAGTTCGTGAATGGCGATCAGTGTTTCGAGGGGTATGGCATCGTCTTCGATTTCCAGCAACGCTTCGAGTCCAAATACGATTGCTTCGCCTTCATGGATGGCAAGGCTCGGATGCCCTTCAATGAAGAGAATGTGTCCTACACGTGGCATTTTGTCCTTTGGTTTACGCTCGGTTCGAATGAAACCAGTGGTTGACAACTTGGCCATATCAGCGGAGAGAAGGCGGAGCGCATCGCGGTCACCACGGCGTACTTCCGTGACATCGCCCTGCGGTAATTCGACCATTGCTCACACCCCTACGGGGTGTAAGCCTGCTGAACTGTTCTTGAAAGGTCCGCATGATTTTCCTCTGCGATAGCGGTTTGAAGCATGATGCTCTCGGGCCGACATGGGCGAAGCAATCGACACTTCTGAGATTCCGCATCTCGATGGTGAGGAATTGGCTCTATGGGAAGCGGGTTTGGAAGATTTCGATCATGGGAGATATTGGCATGCTCATGAAGATTGGGAAGACCTGTGGAACGCTCACAAAAGAAGGCATGCTCCTGAAGATGAGATTCTGTTCATTCAAGGCATGATTCAAACCGCAGCTCTGTTACTTAATCATGAACGAAAAAAGCAGCGCGGCGTGGACAATTTGACCATAAAAGTCAACGCCAAACTTGGCAAATGGGGGTCCGTCTGGGGCATTGACATCGCTCGGCATCTTGAGCAAATGAACCGCTATGGCGATGATTCTGGCACATGGGATTTGGATGCGCAATCCTACGTCTTGGTCCGAACCGGCCGTGAAGTTCAAGATTGACGGCATGAAGGTGAGGTCATGCAGGAGTCTGGCACAACCCTTCCTGCAGGATTGCGGCGTTTCAATGAACTTGAGCTTGCGCGTTCGTTCATGATTCGTTTTCTTCTTACTTCCCTGGGCATTGGTCTTGTCGCCATGCTGTTGGCTTCATTCGTGTTCAACGCCATGGATTCGTTTGTCCTCGCTGCAGTGTGCTTAATCTCTGCTCCTGCTTTGATCTATCAATTGCACTCGAGATCGAGCATGCTTCATGTGCCTCTTGCCGTCGATATGAATCACCCATTCATGGATGAGGACCCCATTGGAAGTGCAACAGTGATGATTAGATTGTCTGATGGCGGCTGGGTTGATGTCGGTGAAGGACGAGTCCGACTTGCAGAGGATGAACTCATTGGAGGTTCCAACCTTGTCCGTGACAACGAGGATTACACGCTCATCGGTCATTTTAACGACCTTCCAATGACGCATCGGGGCGTCAAAAAGCAGGTTGTCCTCATCAATCAAGCAATTGCGCTAAGAGATGCGGTCAACGGTGCTGAAGACACCATCGAAGATGCTCGAGAACGTGAAGCCAATGAGACTGGTCTGCTTGACAGATCGTGGTTGGAAGATCAGAAGGAAATTGAAATTGAACCCGATGGTCTGATGAGTAAACTTCGTGGTGAATAACGAGTTTTATTCGAAAATCAACCCTTCACATTGAAAACCACTTGCTCAGACCAACAGATGTGACGGCACCTACGCGATGGGGTCAAAAGCTCGAGCATTTGAGCCCGCAAGAGCAAGATACCCTGCTTGGGACTTCCCTCTCTCGTAGATTCACTATGCTACCATTGTGGCTTTCGCATCCAGCGAACATTGGTGCCTTTTACGGGCTGCTTGTCTCAATTGCCCTCCTTCTTCCCTACAGATTTGCAGGTGATGATACAGATGCGTGGCTTGCAAATTGGGTGTTTCACACGTCGATTTTGATGGTTGCATGTCTTCTTTTGGGTTTTTCATCCCTTCTTCTCATCCGCTGGTCAAAGCGATTCCCAATGACGCCTCCAAGGCTTTTGCTCTACCCAATGCCGTTTGTCGGCATGGCTCTGTTAACCATCTCAAGGACTGATTTGGTCAATCTACCAATGTGGGTTGTATGGCTTCTCTTGTTGTTGCCCGGCCCAATGTACGTTCACCTTTCATGGGCTCCTCGATGGCGATTGTTGTGCATGCTTGAAGATGGACGAGATCCGTTCATTGGTATTGAATCAAAGCACTCCGAACCAAATGAAGATGCGGCAACCCTTGCCGGTGACGATGATGAATTACGATCTGTCGTCGAAGAGTATGCTGAGGAGTGACTCAAATCAGGCCTAAGCCTGGCCCAACTTTTTCAAACAGGCGTAAGACTTCATCGAGATCATCTCGAGATAATCCTGCAGACATTTGTGTTCGAATTCGAGCCTTGTCCCGTGCCACCATCGGAAACACGATCGCTCCAGCCATCACGCCTTCTTCGCCAAGTGCTTTTGTCATGGCTTTTGCAACACTCGAATCACCACACATCACAGGGATGATCGGTGTCACAGATGCCCCGGTATCGAAACCGAGTGATTGTAATTCCTTACGGAAGTAATCCGTATTTTCCCACAACTTAGCATGGTGTTGTGGTTCATCCATCAACACCTCAATGGCGGCCTTTTGAGCAGCTGCAACACCCGGTGGCTGGGATCCAGAGAGCAGCCATGAGCGTGAGTGGTTGAGGGCGTGGTTTCGGGTCATTTCGGTTCCTGCAAGAATACCTCCTTGGACACCGAGTGCCTTCGAAAAAGATCCGGTTTCAAAATCAACCTTGCCTTGGAGGTTGAATTGGGCTACGATGCCTGCACCTTTCTCGCCAAGAACACCTTCTCCGTGACAATCATCAACGTAGACCATTGCACCATATTCTTCGGCAAGAGATGTCACTTCATCAAGCGGCGCAATATCACCGTCCATTGAAAAGACACCATCGGTGATGATCAGTTTTCGCTCAGCGTTTTCATGGGCTTTGAGCACGGCTTCCAATTCGCCCATGTCGTTGTGGGCATAGACGCCTCTGCTTGCTTTGGTCAATCGAACACCATCAATGATTGAGCCATGATTTAGTTCATCACTGATGATGACATCTTGCGGTCCAGTGACGAGTGTAGGGATCAAACCCACATTGACGGTGTAGCCAGCGGAATAGATCAATGAAGCCTCAACGCCCTTGAATTCGGCCACCTTTTTCTCGGCTTCCAGATGAATATCCATGGTTCCTGCAATGGCTCGAACACTTCCGCTTCCGGCTCCATATTTTTCTGTGGCGTCAAGCATGGCTTGCTTGACCTTTGGATGGGTTGTAAGGTTCAGATAATTGTTCGCAGAAAGCATGATTGTAGGCTTGCCATCCATGCGACAGCGTGGTTGATTTGGGCTTTCCAAGGTTGGTGGTTCCCACAAAAGTGATTTCTCTGAGAGTTCCTCATATCGAGTTTCCATCCATGACATATCGCCGGGCATACCATCGCCTCCATTGGATGTGAATGCCCCGTGCTTGATGTTCCTTTGGGTTCATCATGCTGAGTCATTGCTTCTGCGACCATGCCCTCAAAAGGGAGGCGTCCGTCGCCCACCCATGCAGTTGTCAGGTTTGGTCAGCAGTGGCCTTGGGCGCGCTCATGTGTTCATGGCCCAACCGCACTACCAAGAGCAATTCCGTACCCTTTTAGGGAAGACGGCTTGGCCGGGTACACTCAATGTGGCGGTTGACGGGCATGATCTTGTTGAATACATTGCATTGCGGAAAAAATCTGGCATCGATACCCTTGATGCATCTTCAGAAGACCGTTTAGCGGCTGGGAATGTTGATGTTGAGTCGTTTGAGGCACATCGAATACGTGGTTTCCTTCGTGATGGTGTTTCTTTTGGTGGGGCTACGGCCTACATAGCGGAATTCAAAACCAATGAGGGAAACATCCCATGTGCCCTTCTTATTCCTGATTTGACACGGCATATCGATGTTGTCGAAATTATTGCAGGCGCTTGTTTGCGAGAACTGTT
>Ga0066856_10000310_pt1 | contig 18080 bp, 13 predicted proteins | sample ETNtaG_5_FD_65605 | JGI IMG/M metagenome (GOLD analysis project Ga0066856, IMG submission 65605) | Marine microbial and viral communities from oxygen minimum zone, Eastern Pacific Ocean - ETNP201406SV205 | ecosystem: Environmental > Aquatic > Marine > Oceanic | place: Pacific Ocean: Eastern...
ATTTCGCATCTCAATTCGCAGCTGGAAAAATTTCTCAATAGCTCTCCCGAAGAATTTAAGATAGTCCTTCGCCAGGATTCATCTATATTGAAAACATTGGATTCCTACCTTCAGTATCGACAAAGGCCGTTTGATAAAGCCGTCGACATTCAACCGAGCCGAGAAGAGGACGATTTGGCAAAACAAATATTTTTATTGCTCATGAGAATTTCCTCTTTGAAAGAAAAAGCGGTCACGAGGTTCTTTACTGTACCGAGAATAATCGACATCGCCACCTTATTTGCTCCCACGAACAAACTGTTAGTGGCAAACTTATTCGAGAATGTGTACGAGGTAGTTCCTGAGATTTTTACGACTGAGTTGAACGAAGCTTTCCGAGTAATCTCGAATAACTTTACTTCGTTGGTGAACAGTAGTAATTCCTCAACCGAAGTCTCAAAAGATGACGTGCTTCGATATCTTTGGGATGCTGCTAGAAGTTTGGTTTTATTCATCAACGCTCTTCCGTTCGATGATGAGAAGAAAAGAGGAACATGGTGCGAGAAAAGTTTTGTTGATTCAGTGGGTGCTGTTATTGACCACCTAAATAGTAAGAATCATGGAGACAATGAGGCACTTGCAAAGGTTGTGTTGAAGAGTTTTGAAGGGCTTCGTCGAGTTGTAGGCAGTGATATTACTATTTTACCATCGATATCGAAAGAAGCGAAGAGTGTTATTGACGAAATTCGATCGATATTACCAGACTACAGTGAAGAATTCTTGTTGGAATGCACGAACATTTACGGATTCAATGCAGAACGAATAATGCAACACATATTAGAGGAAGACGTGCCAAAAGAACTCTTTGCAGAGAAGAAGGAAGTGATTCAACAACAACAACCAGTACCAAAACAACAACAAAGACAGACGACGAGCTTTTTGAACACCAAAGCGGAAGGATTTTACGTTTCGCGACCAAAAAAGTTCACCACGGAGGCAAAGAACGTCTTAGATAAATCGAGTCGTTCCAACAAAGAGGCGGTGTTAAGGTTAAGGCTGTATGAAGACGAATATGATGATTCATTCGATGATTTACCTCCACCACCTCCAAATGCGACAGAGAAACTCGAAGAAGACGCGGACGACCCGGAAGAATCAAAGTTAGGAGAAGAAAAAATGTTTTGGTACTTCGAAGGCCGGGTGTATAATGCGCCGAAACAAGGTGCAAAGGTCATCAAAGCTCGGTCTCCCATGGAGGCTTCGCATATAGCAGCCACTCAAATTGAATCGGAGAAAACGTTTGGTTTAGGTGAAGGGGGGAACAAAGCTGTATTTCCTCGACAAGATACGTCTGTCTCGGGAGTAGACTACCAGCAAAGGCGACACCATCAGAAAAAAGGAGGAGGAGGAAAAGCTGCGGGGGGCGGCGGCTCAACCAATCGTGGGCCCGGATCCAACGCACCTTCTTTTCAAGAGCGAAACAGACGCAAAGCTGCTTCGTCGAGGAAACGCGACGTTTTATAGAAAGAGAGAGATAGAGAAAGAGAGAGGTGTTAGCAGAGTAGTATGATAATAGAACATGTGTAGATTTTTGATTAGAATTTAGAAGAAAAAGAAATACAGGAAAGTTGTATTATTACACGAGAAGTGCAGTTGTGTTTTTTCTTGTGATTTCGTTACAACAATTCTGGTCACGAATGCAAGTTGATGATTAATGGGAATGACAGACGGACGAGGAAAGGAGAGGATGGATCTTGAAACTGGAACTACTACTAAGGAATACGGAGAAGGCGGTAGTACCACGACTACGACTTCGTTCCTGACTACCGCGTACGCGATATCTTTCAGTGATTTTCTTCTCATTTTTCTCCTCTTTCTTCTCTTCCTCATTCTCCTACGAAAAGTCTATCAATACGCCTTCAAGAAAGATAAAACGAAGAAGAAGAATTAGTAGTCGACATGACATCGCTCAATCTTCTCGATGTTCTGAAACGGCGGAGCGAGAAGCATCGGATAGAATCTCACGTCATTCTTTCCCCCGTATTCGAAGTTTTGAGTCTAGATTTTCGTGTGAAGAAGCAAGACAGAAGTAGGAGAAAATCCAATGAACTTCTGAATCTGGCGGTTGCTGAACTTCAGAGAATAGTAAAGGCACAACTCGTTTCGCAGAGAGATGTAATGAGAATCTTACTCTTCGTGTGGGCAAATTGCGATGGTCACAAACAAAATTTCTTTCCTAGAAAATTAGAATATGATGACGATGAGGTTGTCGATGTGTTGTTGAAATGGCGAGTAGGCACGGAAACGTTTGTCGAAGTGGTCACGCGATGTGATTTGCTCACCGAATTCAAATTGGCGTTAAAAAACGCGAATGATACTTATCTGAATGAGCGAATGCTCTCCACAGTATTATTGCTCGTTGAGAATGAAGCATCTGCACAAATAGTTGACATCATAAAGAAACAACAGATGGAAGGTGGCAATGGATTTTACAGTACTCCTTTTTCGCAATACAATACAATTCGTAGGTTGCTAAAACAGGAATATATGGGAGAGAATAACAACGATGATAGTCATAATAATAGCTCTCATTTTGATTGCACTGTGGAGGAAGAAATGGTTAAAGTCATGAATCGCATCAATTCCGAGAAGCAAATGTCTATGAAAGAAGCAGTTCAGTTCTCCAGAAGTTTACTCCCTCTAAAACTATTATCTCCGGCAAAATTCACGCAACTGTTGCTTTATTACGCTGCTGAGAATAGCTCAAATATGCCTTTGATTTTAAGCGCGGCGTATAATTCTCCTGGACTAATTGAATTCGAATTTTTCATTCGTGCGTTTAGAGAGTTAGTCGTGGTGAAACCGCATTTGCTAAACGCATTGAACGTTTTCATAGCTTCGTTATTCAACGTTCACGTGGCTAGAATGCACACAGATGGTGATGGGAATTACGATAGCTCTCTGCTCGATCCTAGAGAAGGCATTCTGTATGTTGTGCTTCCATTACTTCACAATAGCCACGAGAGTGGCGTTGTAGAATTCGCAATACATCTTTTGCGAGACATTACCATGAACGACACTCGGTTCGATTATCCCTTGGTATTCCGAACATATCCAGGTAGTATTCTACTATCTTTGGCCTCCGTAGTTAATTCTCGGAACGCTGACGACGGATTCTCAGAACGCGTGCGGGAGTTAGCGTCTTCGACTTTATCTGTTTATGTTGATGGCTTTGAGTATCTCGCAAAGGAGAAAAGAATTCATCCCACAAAGCATGCGTTGGTATCGATTGAAAGACTGAGATCTGTTGCTGCTACGTATCTCAATTGGGACACACGTCTAAGAATCGATCCAGTGTTACAATACGGTCGACGTAAACACGATATAGTGAACGAGAAGCTACCGCCAAGTTTGAACTGCAAATCTGATTCCGTTACGCTCTGGATAAAGAATATTCTCGTAGATATATTCTGCATCTCTCGTTCCAGCGATGAAGTACTATCGCGAGTGTTACGTTTGATATTTCCGTTCGACGAGGAGGTTATGGAAGAAGAGGGAGAGATCAATTCCAGTCTCGATGCGTGCTTAGTTAAATTCAGAAGTATACTCGTGGAAGTCGGTGTAAAGTATCGAGACCATTTAAAGTTGGCGCTATTATGGGCAAGCTCGGAGGTTTTCCCTCGTTGCACGTTTTCTGAAATTCGACGAATAATATTTGATCTATTTCCAAGGCTATTTTCTCAGTTCTTGTTTATGTTTGACGAAAATGTGAGAACGGATAAGGATGCAATAGAAACGGATGGTATTGTGCTCGATTTGTTTGTAAAAGTGATACAGACGACTCGAAACACGATAGATGTTGAAATCTTGACTCGGCAACTCGCCAATATAGTTTCCTCATCTCCGCGAGAGTCGTTTTCGTTCCAGCTTCTAAGTTTTAGGAGCTTATGCTTAGCACTATCGGTTGTGTCTGTGTCATCCAGAGGCGGATCTAAGAGTCGAGCAGAAGGCGCACTTTCTGCAGCTGCATTTGATATTTTAGCTAAAGTAACATCGAGTGCATCCGAAGAAAGTGATACGTGTAAAAAGAAAAAGTTGGAAGAAATGCTCAAGGTTCTTCCAAGCAGTGCTCTTCCAGACATAGCAAAACAGATCGAATTAGAAATAAGAAAGATTTAGCATGCAACAAAATATAGCATTGCGCACCTACAAGCACCTACGTACTCGTATGACATATTTACTAAACGGTTGTCTTTCTATTTTCTTTATCATTATTGTTTTCAACCAATGGTTGAGTTTTGGTCAAGGCGTGCTGATTTAAAATTGGATCGAGCTCGTCGTAATGGGGTACGGTAGCTGCAATCCATTGTCCGTTTCTTATGACGAGTCTGTCGTGTTGAGATCTCGAAAACAATTCGGAGTATTGTCTACCTCGAAAGAGCACAAAGTCTGCTGCACCGCCTTCTTTTAGTAATCCGTGCGTCTTACCTAATCCCATCGCCTGCGCAGGTGTTGTCGTGACAGCTTTGGGCCAATCTCCCAAAGAAGGTCGGTCTAAGTGCGCGATGAAGACGCTGAGACGAAAAACTTCGAGCATGTCCAAGTCTCCATATCCATAAAATTGATCTCTGATGTTATCACTCGCTAAACAAATTGGAATATTTTCCGTGGCAATTTCCTTCAAAAGAGGAACACCGCGACGTCTCGGCGTTTTTTCTCCAAATTCGCACCTATTTTGAAGCCACTGGTTTACCAGAGGTAAACTAACGATGGTAATATTTGCTCTATTAGCGGCTTGTAATATGATTTGTAAATTCTCAGCAGTTTGCGCCGCTAAGGAGCAACAATGCCCACAAACGATTTGTCCTTTGTAATTGTTTCTAATTGCTGCGTTAGATATGTGCAACAAACCTTTTGACTCTTCGTTGCCGTTTTCATCAACATGAAAATCTAAGTCGAGTTCAAATTCTATGGCGAGTTGGAACACTCTATCGAGTAAAGTGTGTAACTCGTCCCCACACGTTGTGTGCGGATCAAAATCCGTCCCTCCGTAGTCAGAACATGAAACAGCGGCTCCTAATATCCCCTTGTGCCCTTTCACCGTCCGAGCTAGATTTCTAGACGCGTGTTCATCTTTGAAAAAGCTCAAAATCGATAGCGAGACCCCTTGCAATTCTATTCGTCCTTTCCATTTTTCTCGAAGTTTCATAAACACCGGCCAAGTCATTGCGCCTTGACTCGGACCAGACATCAGATGGGTTCGAATAGCGGATGTACCGTGCGCGTACGCTGTCTTTAGAGAAAATTCCATTCTCAGCGTGAGTTCTTCTTCTGTCCAGTGTATTTCATCGATTTCACAGGACTTATCCGCCCCAGCTAAAGATCCAGATTCGTTTCGACTTCGTTCACAGGTGTGCGATTTATCCACGTGAGTGTGGATATCGCAGAAGGTTGGCATACACACCCCTTTCTTCGCGTCGAGTATTGTTCCGAGCTGTCCGTTGCGTTCTCCTTCTTCTTTGTCTTCTGACTGCTTAATTCGGTCGATTTTCCCGTCTTTTACGGTTATGTCTACCAACACTAATCCGTCTCTATCTGCAGAGTAGTAGGGGTCAATTTTTGAGGAAGAAGAGTTCGTTGAAGCGACGTCTGGACTCTCGGAAGCATTTTTATTACAATTGGTGGTTGTGTGATGACTAGTTTTATCCGCGACGGATAATACAACCATCGGCACTGTCGCGTTTTTAATGGTATATAGCGAAGAAGAACTCTCCGGTGGTTCTATCCATGGCTTCATGATGACGTGCGCGTGCGTGTTGTGCGCGTATCGCTTATAAATACCCCAAGATCTTATGCGCGGTGAGAAAGTGAGGGATTGATTGTTCTGTCTGTTTATTCTCTTTTGTGCGTCTTTTTGTCGGTCAAAGCCTCAAATGTCAAAGCCACAGGCGAAAGGACGCAATAATGGGAAACGAAACGAAACGAACAAACAAAAAAACTCCAAAAAAGCAAGAATTTTCTTCGTGTTCGTTTGTGCGTATGCGCGCCCGCTGCTCCCTTTCTTTGGGCAGGCTTTTGAGGACGAAGTTAGACGAAGAAAGAGAGCTTTTATATCGAAAGAAGCATACATGCTGAACCCAAACGCAAAGACGTTCAATCCTCCAACGCCTGGAGCATCAGGAGCTGCTTCGTCTTCGGCTGCGCAGATGTCGTCACATTATAACGCCGTTTCGACAAAAGAGCGCAACACTAACACCAGCGTGCAGGACTTGACAGCAAGTTTAGGAGACTTTGGATTCGTAGACGAGGACGATACGGACGATCTGTCCGCGCTCATACATGCAGACGGAGGAGAAGGAGGATTAGATGATGGCGTCGATGGAGGAGGAGGGGGAGTCCCGTATACAGGTTACAACAACTTTCAGCACGCAGAAGTAGATGAACAGATCGACGAAGAAAAAATGAGATGGCTTGTGCAAGAGTTCCCGAATATAGATGAAACGATTCTCGAGGATATTTTGTTCAATGCTGCTCACGGTGATATAAACGGCGCTTTAGATTTATTGGAGGAGTTGGAGAAAGACTACGAAGTGCCTCTACCGGAAGCGCCAGCAATTAACGAAGAAAACTTCCCGTCTTTAGGTGGTGATGGTGGTGGGAAAGCTGGCGATAATAATAATATCCATAAAAATAACATAGCAACAAAGAAAGAAGAGGAAGAGCTACCTCGAAAGATGTACTTATCGGGAGGAAGATCGAACTACGTCGAGAGGCAAGCTCCTGCAACATCGTTGTCAACCACTTCCTCCTCCTTGATTCAGCCTTCTTTGACGGTCACTCGGCCGACGTACTTCGATTCATCGTCGCAAAACAGAGCAACAGCAGCAAAACCTGAATGGGTGCAAACAGGTGAAAGTGTATCAAATCTGTATGAAGAAAATCGAGCAGAAGCGCGAGATTTAGCTCGCGTAAGAAATGTCTGTTATGAACAGGCGACGACTGCATTCCTTTCTGGGAACAAAGCTCTGGCGAAGGAACTATCAGCAAAAGGAAAAGAAGCCGCCAAAGCTATGAAACAAGCGCACGAGCAGGCGTCAAATCAAATATATTCCGAAAGGAATAACAGGAATACAAACACGATAGATTTACACGGTCTTCATGTGGCCGAGGCGCTCCAAATTCTAAAGCGAGAGTTAGGCACCGGTGGTGGAAAGTTGAGCGGAGAGATTAGCATCCTTGTTGGTACGGGACATCACACGAAAGGGTCTCGAACACCCAGTAGGTTACCTCGAAGTGTCGAGGAGTGGTTAATTTCGCAAAATATTCACTTTACCGAGCCGGTCTCGGGGGAGTTTTTGGTAAGGGTCTCGTAATTAAAAAAATTGTGATTACGATTACTCGTAAAAGATTACTCGTAAAACCAAATGCCAAAATCAAACTCAAAACAAATGCCAAAAAGAAATTTTCAGGTTTTAAACATCTGGTTTTTCTTTCTCTTCACTTCTTCTCTCGTATTTTGCCGTCGTCATCATCACCATCATCAAATACAACAACAACAACAACAACAACAACAACAACAACAATAATAATGCTCTTTCTCGTGTCGGACGAGGAATCTACGCAAACGCCCTCTCGAAAGGATGACATCAGCGAGACGCAAGAGTTCAACGCGCGCTTGTTCGGGTGCGAATTCGTTCGAAGATGCGGTCGCTTGTTGAAACTCAATCAGTCCTGCATTGCGACTGGTCAAGTGTTGTTGCACAGGTTTTACTTCAAGAAATCTCTGAAGAAATTCGATGTTAAACGTATGGCGGCAACGTCCATATGGCTAGCTTCGAAGCTCGAGGAGTCTCCAAGAAAACTCAGGGACATTGTAAATGTTCTCGTTCGAGTGGAAGAACGAATGGAAGGCAAGAAGAGTTCAGAAACCGTCGTATTGGACGTGTATTCAGATCGATTCGAGGATATTAAGGACGATTTGGTGCGAAAAGAAAGGCACATGCTCAAAGAGTTTGGGTTCGTGATTAAAATTGAACATCCGCATAAGTTTGTGTTGAACTACTTGCAAATATTAGACTTGACCGGGAACAAACAGTTGACGCAGAAAGCGCTGAATCATACGAATGATGCGTTGCATACGACCATATGCGTTCGGTTCAACGCAGAAACGATTGCGTGCGCTACCATATATTTAGCAGCTAGAGAGATGGATATTGCGTTACCGGAGAATCCTCATCAGTGGTGGTTATTGTTCGATGTTGTTCTAGAGGACATCGAGTGCGTGTGCAACTCATTGGAAATTTTGTACGAACATATAGAATATCCACCAAAGTACGAGGTGTTAGGGGAGCTTCCTCCAGGTGCCGCCGCCGAACAATCAAAAGGTGACGAAGGGAAGAGGAAAAGGTAAAAAAACATAATAGAAAAGTAATTTGATGTAGAATATAGAAGCCGGCGGCATCATAGATGCGACATACGTACGTAGAAATCAAAATACATATTTATTACTTCGCTTCTAACAAATCGCTCAACTGGTTGGTGTAAAAGTCCGGAACGATTTCGTTATTCGGGCTCAATAAGCGCTCCTCCGTGGTCACGCCAGATAACACCAACAAAGTGGACAAGCCGCCATCTTTGCCAAACAAAATGTCCGTGTCAAGACGATCGCCAACCATGCAAATTTCATCCTTCGGAATGGAGTACTTCTCGGCGATATAATCCAACATGAAAGAGGACGGTTTCCCAACAACAATTGGCTCTTGTTGCGTCGAACCTTTAATGCATCCTACCATGGAACCGTTCCCAGCCCACTCTTGTGCGGAAGTCAAGTGCGTCACCGCGTCCGTGTTGGTCGCAATGAACAAACATCCCGGGTTCTCACGAATGCAAAGCGTCGCTTGCTGAATTTTGTGATAGTTGAAATGTCTGTCAAAGCCAACGATAACCGCGCTAACATCTTTGTCGTGTTCCATGTACAAACCTTCGCTCAAAGTCACTTCTTTACCCTTATCAGCTTCACAACCCGACCACTTGATGCCAAGCAAGTCAAGTTCTTCCCCAATACCAGTTTCACCGACAACGTAGACTTTACCGTCGAACTTGATAGACTCGAGGTACGCGGCAGCCGCAAAGGAGGAGGAAAAAATGTTCTCCGCCGTGATGTTCAGCCCCAAACTAGTAAACTTCTTCAAATATCCCGCTCGGGACTTGGTGGAGTTGTTGGTGATGAAAAACAATTGCTTGCCCATACTCTTGAGCATTTCAATAGTCTCCGGAACGCCATCAATCAAAGAGTCACCTTTCCAAATGACACCATCGCAATCGAAAATAAATGTTTTGGTCTTATCGAGCAACTTTTTTGCTTCCGCGATGTCCATTTTGCGCTGTTTATGCGCCATAGATGCAGAGATTTGTGTAGTGGCAGATATTCTCTTCGATTGAGTATTTCTTTTCGCGGAGGAAGTGACTTTACTTTGAACGAGCACGGAACGCGCAGCGACTGACGAACTGGCCAAGGATGACATGTGTGCTATGTGAGTGTGTTTGTGCGTGAATATACGTGTGTGTATATATTACTACGCCAGATTGTGACGTGCAAGAGCGGCAGCGCGCGATGATTTTGTTTTCTTTCGTGGGTTCCGATTATCTACAAACTTGCTTGGTGGTCCACAAAAAAACACGTGTTCTCTTTTTCATCTCTCTTTTTCAAGTCTTCCTTTTTTGTCCTCCGGATTCCTCTCTCCCTTCTCTCCCTTTAAACTTTTTTTTAAAGGTACGGGCACACGGGCAACGGGTGGTGTTGGGAAAAAGGCACCAAGGGACCAAAAAAATGCGTCTCAAAAAAACGTCAAGTCGCAATAAAGTACGCGCGCGCGAATATCGAGTATAAATAAAACCAGCACGTAGTATGGGAATGCATGCTTTACCCTTAATTCGCACGACAACAAACTCATTCTTGTGTGGATCGTTAAAAAACAGCAGCAAGTCTTTAGTGAGAAGAGTTATCAATACTACTAGCAATAAACAACAACACAAACAATCTAGGATAAACACGACGGCGACAGCGGCGATGGAAAAACACGAGTTTGATTACGATATTTTCGTTATCGGAGGTGGCTCTGGTGGCGTTCGCGCCTCAAGAATGTCATCCACCGCGGGTGCTAAAGTTGGTTTAGTGGAATTGCCGTTTAATCCGATATCTTCGGACACGCAAGGCGGATTAGGAGGCACGTGCGTCATTCGTGGGTGCGTTCCCAAAAAGCTCTTCGTTTTCGGCTCTGGGTTCAAAGCTGAGTTTGAAGACGCCGCTGGTTTCGGCTGGGACGTAGACCCGAACCCGAAATTGAACTGGTCGAAACTCTTAGAAGCGAAAACGAAAGAAATCACGAGATTAAATGGAATTTACGGTCGATTATTAGACGGCTCCGGCGTGACTGCGTACGAAGGCGCTGGCAAACTCTTGGATAAACACACCGTAGAAATCACGAAAGCGGACAACACTAAAGAGAAAGTTACAGCGCAAAACATATTAATCGCAACTGGTGGACGGGCAGTGAGACCAGATATACCAGGTAAAGAACTCGGCATTGACTCTGACGACGCGTTATCCTTGGACAAGTTGCCAAAAAGAGTATCTATTGTTGGTTCTGGATACATCGCGGTTGAGTTTGCAGGCATTTATCAAGGTTTAGGTTGCGAAGTTGATTTGATTTTCCGCCAGCCGTTACCATTGAAAGGTTTCGACAAAGAAATTCGCGAAAACGTGTTCAACACGTTGAAATTGCGCGGCATTAACGTGTGCGAATCGACGACACCGGAGTCCTTAAAAGAAGATGGCAAAGGCAACATCGACTTGACGCTTTCCAGCGGGAAAACTATCAACACAGAAGTGGTCATGTTTGCCACCGGTCGCGCGCCGAACACGACGAGACCGGACATAGGATTAAAAAACGCTGGCGTTGAACTCGATTCTGCCGGCGCCATCAAGGTCGACAAGTACTCGAGAACGAACATTCCGAGCATTTACGCCGTTGGTGACGTGACCAACCGCATCAACTTGACTCCGGTAGCTTTAATGGAAGGCATGGCATTTGTTGAAACGGTCGTGAGAGGAAATGATAAAGAGCCAGATTACGAAAATGTACCTTGCGCAGTATTCTGCCAACCACCTGTAGCATGCATTGGTTTAACCGAAGAACAAGCCATCGCTGAAGGACGCACATGTGACATCTACACATCTTCATTTACTCCGATGAAGTTGACTTTAGCTGGGAGAACGGAAAAAGCATTCATGAAGCTCGTCGTTGACACCAAGGACGATAAAGTTATCGGTTGTCACATGGTTGGTCCAGATTCGGCTGAAATTATGCAAGGTATGGGCGTTGCTATGAAGTGTGGGGCGACCAAGGCGCAGTTTGATTCGTGCGTCGGTATTCACCCATCCAGCGCAGAGGAGTTTGTGACCATGCGAACGAAAACTCGAACCGTCGGTCCGAACGCTTAATAATAAGAAGAAAGGGAAACGAGAGGGTCGAGGAAGACTTTTATTTTTTCAATACAAAACGAGTTACACGTTATCGTCATCATCGTTGGGAGAGAAAAAATGTACTCGCTTTTCTTTCTTTTTTCGTCTCCTTGGAAAGTACTCCTTCATCCTTGGAAAGTCGTCAGCTTCAAAAACTACCTTTTTCTTTGCCGCGTCAGCGGCCATAAAATGTGAAAATATCTTTCGTTACGGATGATCTCTCTCAGAATTTCTCGAACAAAAAAGCGCGCTCTCTCGGGCACACATCTCACCGAAAAGAGATCGGAGTCGAATAAAGTATTGAGACAGATAATATGATTGGATCAAAGCGCAAAAGCGAGGACGTTCACGCCTCGACCGGGAAGAAAGAACGCGCAGCGAGCGGCGAGCCTGCCAAAATTGGAGGAGGAGAAGGAGGCAAAACAGCACAACAAATATCAAGTGCTCCTTCGAACACGAAGGCGAATGCTGCTGCTATTACAGAAATGAAGAGGGAGGAAAAGAAAGCGACGATAAATCCGACGAAACGAAGAAAGAGCAAACAATCGACGGACTTTTTCAACGAGTTGCCGTCGTTGATGGGTTTGGAAGTGCTACCAACGATTTCCAGACAGAATTCGTTCAGCCACATTTATAACAACGGGGGCGAAATCCCTCAAGTTTTATCGAATAACAACTTGTTTGCCACGGAGGAAGTGGTCCCGCCGGCATCTTTAGTCGCAGCTCCTCCTCCACAATCTGCATTGAAAGAAGAAGGAGGAAACGCCGTGTATAACGCCGATAACATTGCTAAAGCCACGAATACCACCAACGTTGTGAATACTGCCAGTGCAAATGCCAACAATTTATGGGAGTCTCTGGACTTGCCAATTCCGATGCACCCGACGTCGATGGCGAACAACAACTACAGCGTGCACGAACAAGAGATTATTCTTGGCTCCAAGTCGTTCACTTTGGGAACACCGTACACACAGCAGCACGAATTAATCCGAGAAAATGTAAATACTACCACCACCGTCGCCACAACGATGACTACCACCAACAAAAAGGCAAAAGCAAATGTCGCAAAGAATGCTGTGGGTGGAAAACAAATGCCGTCGAAAGCTCAACAACAAAAGAATCGTCGACAAGCCGTTAAGGCGAAGAAAGACGCGATATTGGCGATTGATAAAATCATGGCAGATAATGCTAAAAATATCAGCCCACCTCGTAACTTGGTCAACAATGATGCCAAATTGCGAACAACTGAAGTTCAGGAAGCAAATGGTCAGTATCAATACTTCCACATGCAACAAGAGCAAAGTATGCAGAAAAGAAACGACAGAATGACGACTACGGCGACGAATACGACACGATCAGAGGAAGAAAACGCGCATCCGGCCTCGAACGGTTCGCGCGAAGATGAAAATAACAAGAAAAGTGACAACAATCGTAGCAGCGACAACAACAGCAATGGGACGAGCTTGGTAAAAGAAGTAGGAAACAGCGCAGATGGTGCGGCGAATATCGACAACAAGATCATCAACAACAAGAACATTCAACAACATCAAAGAAGTTCTCAAGCGGAATTGATACTCTTGGAAGAGTTTCAAACCGTCATTCGTAATTTATACTCGGTCACTCGCGAGAATATCAAAAGCTCTCTGTATCGGTTGGCGGAGGAGGCTAAGAATAAGAACAGAGCGGCCGGGGCGACGGTCTTCAAAGATAAAGATCACGTCATGGTTGACCAGTCCGTGGTCAATCTTCTCTATCAACGATATTAGTCTACACTGCATGCGCGTATTATATACATCTATCACTAATTTAAAATAATCAATTGAAACCTGTGAATAACCAACCGTAGCGCTTAAAAAACACTGTGGAGAAACCAGATTTTCCGTGCGCGAGGAGATTTTCATCCAGTATCTCTTTGTTTGGAATCCAATTTTCTTCTTCACTCTCTCCGGCACACGCGCACAACGCGCAGAGGATCGATCGCTCATATAAAACAAATGGATCGAGCACTGTTCTCTTTCACCTCCTCCTCCTCCTTCTCCTCCTCTTGCAGCAGCAGCAGTAAAGAATTGTCTTCAACAACTCGTCTTCAAAATCACTTTCAACGATTTAGTTTTACTAAAAACAAACAACAACAACAACAACAACAACAACACGGACGACAACGACGAAGAACAAACGCAACTCAGCGCAGGGCATATATTAGTGCAAGTTACAATAATGCTAACGACGATGATGTTTTGATCGAGCTTAAAGACGTTCGGAAACAATTTGGGAGTAAAAAAGTATTAGATGGCGTGTCATTGAAAATCAGACGAGGCGAAGCGGTTGGTATTATTGGACCATCTGGGACAGGCAAATCGACAGTGCTCCGCGTTATGGCTGGCTTACTCCTACCAGATTCTGGAGATGTCATCATTAGAGGTAAAAAACGTGAAGGTTTAGCTTCAGATGAGAAGAACCCGAGCTTGAAAGTTGGAATGGTTTTTCAAAGTGCGGCATTGTTTGACTCATTAACGGTTGGGGAAAACGTTGGTTTTCGTTTATACGAACACTCTTCTTTGCCGGAATCAGAGATTAGGAAAATTGTCGATGAGTCTTTAACTGCCGTAGGACTAGCGGGTTCGGAGGATAAATACCCTGCACAACTCTCTGGAGGTATGAAAAAACGGGCAGCATTAGCGAGAGCGATAATTAAAGACAACATCATCAATCAAGAAAACATGGGATCCACCGCTGCTAAAGAAAGAATAGAGGAAGTTGTTATGTACGATGAACCAACGGCCGGTTTAGATCCAATTGCTTCTACAACGATTGAGAACTTGATGAGAGATTTACAGGATACACCGGACCATCCGTCATCAAGTGGGGTATCCTCATACATCGTAGTTACGCACCAACACTCCACGATTCGAAGAGCTGTCGATAGGTTGGTTTTTCTGCACCAGGGTAAAGTTGTCTGGGAAGGTTCGGCTGCCGATTTCGACCGAACAAACGAACCAATCGTTCGGCAATTCGCAACCGGGGCTCTAAGCGGACCTATTAGTTATACATAGTTTAATTATTGTATTATTCATCAGCAACAACATTTACGACGTCTTCATCGTCTGCTACTTCTATTGTTCCTTCGCTACTACTGCTATAATTCTCATGATCTTCCGTCGTAATCTCTACTTCTGCTCCTACCACTGGTTGTTGTTCTACTTGTGGTGGAGGTGCCCAGCTACTGTTGTTCACAATAGCTGGAAACTCGGGAAGCGTTTCATCTGGTAAACGAGGAAGCGTCGGTAACGTTCGGCATTTCCCACCAAACTCATAATCTCTCGGATCGCACGGGTTCGGCAGAATCTCCTTCCCCGTGATTTCATTGATAAGGAACTTCTTGTTGTAATAATTATCTAATCTTTTTTGGTCCAGCATCGCTTTATCCTCTTTAGTTTTGGCTAATAATCTTTGAATCAGTTCACTTTTGTTCGGGTCGACACCGGAGAATGAAGGATTTTCTACCGCTTCGACTTCGTGTACGTTCCCGGACGATGCGATGGTAAAAGCCACACTCGCGGAGATAAGTTGACGGAGAACAATAGATTGTCGAGAAGAGGGACGAGAAGAAGGAGGAGGCGATGGGATGCGAGTGCGCGCCGAGCAATAGGAGGAAGCTGCCGCACAACAAATCATTTTTGCGTGCGTTTTGTAAGAAGATAAAAGAGCGGGATAAGAGAGGAGAGGCAAAATGCGTGTGATTTTGTCAGTTTGTATTTCTTTTCTAATTATTCATTTACTTCTTTGTTTTCGAGAAACCGCTCACACCTTTCGATTTCTTGAACCCACCAACCATACCTTTACTTCCTTTCTTCTTTTCTGGTTCTTTTCTCTTTCCAATCGTACTACTCTTGACGGTTGCCACGCCGAAAAACGATTCCAAACGATTTTGAGAAGCAACGCCGGCTTTCGCTTTTTTGATTCTCGCCAAGGCGTTGCGAACGCGTTCTTCGTTAAACGATTTCTCTTTAACGAGGAAATCAATAACGCCTTCATCGTTTGGCTTGGACCATTTTAACTCCAAGTTGTTCGTATCGATGACTTCGGGTTCTTTGAATAACCGTCTAGCTTCTTTGAACATGAAGTTCTCTGGGACAACGTATTTTTTATCCTTGATGTTCTCGAGGATAGTTTCGATGTTTTTATACTCACGAATCAACTGTAACGCCTTCACAGGACCAATACCAAAGATTGAATCCGTGTAATCGCATCCGCACAAAATGCACAAGTCGATGAATTGGTTGTAATCCAAATCTAAACCTTTGAGAACCTTATCGAAATCGTACTCCGCAATATCCTTCTTTTGCGACGCCGGCGCCATCAAGTTACGAATCAAACGTGGGCACGCAAAAGTTAATGTATCCATATCTTCCGTCGCCGCTCCGTGGACTAACCCAGCTTTGCACATTGCCGCACACGTCGCTTCAGCTTCGCACGGCGCCTCAAACACAGGCACGCCGAGTAATTTTACCAAACGCATAACTTCTTGGTTTTGTTCCTTAGACACTCGCACCGTTCGTTTTGCAGCCTTCTCAATTGCGTCTTTATCGCCCGTTTCTCTCGCCGCTTCTAATTCCTTTTCAGCTTGATCTCTCTTATCTTTTCTTTTGGCCAATTCTCCTCCTTTCAACGTCGGTGGCTTCCCATCGAACACGTAGACCGGTTTAATCCCGGCTTCGAGCATGCGACAGGTACGAGACAGGACGCCGATGAGGTGCGCGGTGACTTGTCCGTTCTCGTCAGTTAACTGACTCTCGCCAGAGCGACCGACAACCATCTGAATACAAAAGAAAAGAGAAAAAGGAATACAGCGTCGTCAGATGTGTGTGCAAGATCGAGGTGAAACGTCTTTGAGTAATAGGAGCGTGAGCACGCGCTGATGAGCGAGAGAATTTTTGAAATTTCGAACGTGATGTAAAACGTACCAGATACTGATAGATGTGCATGGACGCGTCGATGGCTATTTTCCGGTCCAAGTACGATTGGAACTTTCTCTCCATGGAGCACCCCGGGGCGTGTTCGGCAAGGAGTTTTGAGAGGCCTTTGATGCCCATCGTGTTTTTGTATCTATGAATTATTTATAAAAATGTGGAGAGATATAAATTCCCAAAGAAGAAGAAGACGCAAGATCCCACACAAAAACACCTCTTTTCTTTTCTTTTCTTTCGTCACTAGTAGTAGTTGTAGTACGCGTAATAATAATAGTAATAATAATGGCGAGTTTACTGCACGGTGATCGAGGAAAAATGATGATGAAGATCTATCACGGATCTTCGTTCGCGTTAGCTGGTTTGGTCCCAGCCGCGATGGTCATCAGAGACGGCAACTTACCCGTCGATTTAGCCTTGGGCGTAGCGTTACCGGTGCACTCGCACATTGGTTTAAACTTTGTGATTAGCGATTACGTGCCTAAAAGCATGCGATTACCGGCTCGAGCATCGGTCTTAGGCGTTACCGTGGCGTCTTTATACGGGATGTTCCAGTTGAACATGTACGGAGAAGGGGTGTCGAAAACCGCAAAAAGACTTTGGCGAAATTGAATTCATGCTTGGTTTTGTTTCCGTTTACATCGGGTCGTAAACGTCCGGGCGGCGTGCAAGTCATGTTATATAGTATTTTGTGTAGTAGAAAAAAGCATCTTTTGTACAACATTTATTCTTTTACGAGGAAATCAGCTTCGTTAAGACTATCCATAATCTCGCACCTAAGAAGTTGTTCGACGTCCTTATGAGAACAGAACACGCTCTAGAAACTTTTGGGGGCAACTTTTCGTAAATCAAACGTTCGATACCATTGACAATTTGGTACCTAGTGTTCGCAGATACGGACATGTGGATTCCCCCCAACATGATGGATTGCACGAAAACTCCCGGGAAGAATCCAGCTAAGTTACCTCCCAAAGCCTTGGCGAAAAAAGTAGCCACTGTACACGTCGTGCCACCGATGACTAAATAGAACTTCGCCTTTATGAAGTAACACGTTATCCGTTCTTTCATGGAGTAGTCCCCAGCTTGAAAGACGTGCGCCAACGCAGGCTTACCCCCACTAATGCCATCTTTTTCAACAGAAGAACTCGTCGGAGCTAAAAAATATACTATCAAAGTATCGTTCAATGCTGCAGAGAGCATTTGAACGAGCGCAGCGAGTCGAATAGTTGGTGTCCACGCCTCTGCATCCAAACCAGTCACCCATATCAACACGGAGAGCGTAATGAGTTCATCGATGCATATTTCAGCTAGCAGTTTAAAGACAAAGTTCTTATCAGCTTCCAAGCGCTGATTAATCCCATTCATGAACGACGTCAAGGCGTTCTCGATAATTTTCGGGGAAGGGGAATTCACTTTTTCTCCTTCGGGCCAAGAGGCCCCTCCAGAAGCCGCTGTCGAGTTTGTTATCGTCAACACTCGAGAAAGCTCGACTATTTGATAATATTTCCTAATTTGTATTTTATTATCGTCGTGTTTACTTTCATCTTCTATGTAACTAGTAATCATAAACGACGACTTATTATTTACGGAAGAATGTGTGCGTTCCGATA
>Ga0066856_10000312_pt1 | contig 18050 bp, 13 predicted proteins | sample ETNtaG_5_FD_65605 | JGI IMG/M metagenome (GOLD analysis project Ga0066856, IMG submission 65605) | Marine microbial and viral communities from oxygen minimum zone, Eastern Pacific Ocean - ETNP201406SV205 | ecosystem: Environmental > Aquatic > Marine > Oceanic | place: Pacific Ocean: Eastern...
AAAAAGAATAGAGAGGGGCACTAATATTGATAAATATCTCAATATAATTTTATAATTATTTTATATTGAATATCTTGTCTGCATTTGGAGGGGTATTAATTCCTGATGAAGAAAACAATTCGGCAACAGATTGGAAAGAGAAATTCTTATCTCTAAATTTCTTGGCCCTATTACTAACTATTCTCCATGCTCCCTTATTTCCAATCCCTGGTACTGCAGAAAATTGATTTTCAGTGGCTTCATTAATATTTAGATTTACTTCTACACCAGAAATACTACGCATTCCGTGTCCGGTCACTAAGATATCAGATTCTGTCTCAAGAGGTATTTGATAGGGAACCCCAATGAGGATTGGATAAGCCCCTATTTGGCGCCCAAATGTCAACCCGGATTTGCCATATATCGAAACATCATGGTGTTTACTATTTGTTACTTGCTTAGGATCTCGTATCCGGTCTCCATGCGACTCCCACCATACTCTTTTCAATATTGAACCTAGTGGGAACATTTCTTGTAAAAGTGGCTTATCTATCTCATTACGTACTTTTTGTTTAAAATCATTAAACAACTCACTTGGAATTTCCTGAAATCCAAGGCCTTCTACTTGCCTAATGTTAATTCTACGAATCCATAATTTCTTGGAGCGTAATTGTTTTAGAAGATCAAGATTCATTTGATAGGTAGATTCAGTTTCTCCATTTAGTCCTGCTATAAAGTTCAAGCCAGGCAATAACTTTGGAAGACCGCGTGGCCCTCTTTCTCTTCCGAACTCATTGATATGCCTAATCGCTGTGAATAATTGTTCTGGATTACAATTGAGCCAATTCGTGCTATGTACATTTGGATCAGCAGATTCTAAACCAAAAGACAAAACAGCCCCATCGGAGAGATGTTCTACCATTCCTTTAGTTATCTCTGAAGATATTTCCAAATTTTCAGCAATAATAGAAGGATTGGCATTATCTACATGTAATATTTCAAGTCCCTCATTATTCCTTAATTCAGATAAGATATTTAGGATTGGACCTGGATTAGGCGTTGGATATTCCATATCCTTTACTCCTTCGGCCCGATATGTGTAAATATCTGTGGCGCCACCTAGTCTTACATTTCTGACTCCTGACTCTATTGCAGAATTTATCTCATTCAGTATGTCTTTCTCCTCTCTCCAAATTGGCATACCCTTCTTTGGTTCAATACAAAATTTACATCCTCTTTTGAAACGTACACAACCCTGGTATAACTCTACTTCATAGGTCAAAGGACCATTTCTACCATCTTCTGTAAATAAATCAGGATGGTGAATGACAGATTTTGAAGAAGAACCATGATAAGCCCAGTCAGACCATTGTTCGGCTGTACGTTTCTTATTTTTCCAAGTATTGGTTGAGAGGAAATGATTCAGTGAAGCATCCGTATCTTGTACAGTACAGAATAAATTATTACGTAGAGGAGTCCATCCATCATATCTCCAGTGCCGTATTGCCCACCCTCCGCAAAGTACTGGTTGATCACTGGGAAAAATAGACAAAAATTGATCTAGTTCACGTCTGCTTATTGGCGTCCCTCTAATGTATTTTCCTGGAACTATTGCGCCTGCTAGAATCACAGCACCATCTAATTCAGATAGTTCTTTTTTCAATTTCATTCGACCATTTTGATCTGATAATTTATGCTTATGGTGTATTCTCCATTGATCAATTGTCATATAGGTATATGTAATTCCCCTAGATTCTAAAACACCACAAATATATCTTATATGAAACCCTAAGTAATTAGGAACCCCAAAGGCAGCAGGTTCATCTTCATAGCCATCTATTACTAACCAACCCTCCATAAGTAATCAGAACCTTCGAATCGGGCTAAGGACTTCACGTCTTCGCAATAATTACTTCCTGTTACGATTTTTACGATTTCTAGAAGAATCTTGTCTAGATTCTTGGATGGACATTTTTCGGCCATTTAATTCCTTATTTTTTAATTCCGAAATAGCCTTTTTACCCTCCTTAACATTCTCGAATGTTACAAAAGCAAAGCCTTTTGATTTACCTGTTTCTCTATCTGATGCTATATGTAAATCTTTTAATTTTCCAAATGGCGAGAATACTGTTCTTAATTCATCTTCAGTCACCTCGTAATCCAAACTGGCTACAAATAGTTTAATTCCTGCCGCCTCGGATTCTTTTGATCTAGCTTTCATTAGGATTTCACGTTCTTTTGATAGTTCATCCTTTGATGCTTTACCATCTTTTACCTTAGACATGCAATCTCTGCAACGAATTGGTTTCCCAGGTGTTGGGACGAATGGTACATCTGTTTTTACCCCACATAAAGTACAATTTGTGGGATGCATTGTCCTCTGTGGGCGATTATTAGAAAAGTTGTCCCTTTTTGCCCTAGAGATTTCAGGTTTTATGTGTACACTCCCACGACGGAAATCTGCCATAGGAGAAAGATATGGACGTGCCCCATCATGCCCGAGCATTGAATCGGCTGCTGGCGACCATCTCTCTCCTGGTCTATTCAAAAGATTAAGTTCATCATTATTTATTGAGGTGAAGCCGTTACCAAAGTCAGAAGAAAGGACTCTATATCCAGTATAGTCGCACCTATTGCATGTGACATTGAAATCGGGCCTCTTATCACTAGTTTCCAGGTCTAGGCCACAGGCAGGGCAAAGAGCATGCAAAACTCCTAAACTAATATCTCCTTTTGTTGATGCTTTAAGTATTGGATCTGAACCAATAATCTTAGCCCTAATGATATCTCGAATTCTCATTGTATCTCCTGCAGAAGGAATGAAGCGATCGACTAGTTCTGTGATGTATATATCTGCAAATTGGTACAAAGCAGGTACGTCTCTGTGACCTGAGTCTGTGTCTTCTATATGCAAAATCTTTATTTCTGCAGTTTTGGCATTCAAGCGGTTTACTTGGCCAATAAATATGTCTCCAATATTTGGAATATTCACTTGTGGCCTGTCTGAAATTAAATTAATAATACCATCATTGATTTCTAACATTCCGGAAAAAGATGCGATAACCCCATTTTTTCCTTCATGTAATCCATCTCCAACTTCAACTCCTTCTGGAACCATGATAGGTGTCCCAGGAGAAACGAAGTCACCGGCACTGGCAAGCATGATGCTGGGCCGATATAATCATCTATGAACGGTACGGTTCAATATTTGGAGAGAATTAATTAGGAGAAACTCGCCAAAAACCTGCTCTAGTCTTATCTCTTTGGCGGTTATGATGATCATATGTTGCGGGTAAAGAGAAATCAGCTTCACCGTATTTCTCAACATTCCATCCTTCTTTTAGAAAGAAATTAGATATGTGAGTAGCCTTATTATTATGTAATATATGGGCGGTTTTACAATTATCTAATATTGATTGTAAGAAAGGTTTGTCTGCTTTTTCTTTCTGCCTCCCCCATGGAGGATTTGTGATTATTATATCAGTATCAAGAGTAGGTATGTTAGAATGATCGATATGGCTATTGTAAACTTTAGAATGATTTTGAAATCCCAGTAGTGAGATGTTTTTATTTATTATTTTACAGGCGTCAGAGTCAGATTCTATGAAAACTACTTCACCGGCTCCAAGAAGAAGTGCTCCAATTCCCAAAATACCATTTCCTGCACCTAAATCGGATATCCTGCAGCCTTTCTTTAAATCACCAAATGAAATTAAATCTGATAGCCACTTTGCTGCTAAATCTCCATCTATACTATATTGTTCCAATTCTACTTTTTTTGAAGAATGTTGTTCCAAATTTGAAAGATTCATGGCCAGTTTACGAATCTTCATATTATATGCCCGGAGAGTTTTAACGTTTGAAATTCATCTAAGAAACTAGAATAACAATTCATTTAATGATGTATTTCTATCATGTATTATGCCATCTGCAAGAAGAAGTTCTGCCAGTAGAACTCCAGAACCTGCTGCTCCTTTGATAGTATTCTCAGAAGCTAATTTGAATCTTAATCTATTGGAAGTTATTTCGACTTCGCCAATTGCAATTGACATAGCAGAGCATAGATCTGTGCTTGGTTTTTTAGAGTCTGAACCCACCCACCTATGTAAACTAGCATTTATTTTGCCATCTATGAATACGAATGATTTTGCAGGAGCAGAGGGGAGTTGTAATTTCTGAGTTTTAGTGGAGTATTTAGACCATAGATTAATTATTTTATGTGCACTAACCTCTTCATCGAAAATCATTTCTATTTCTGCTGAATGCCCGTAATCACGAGAAACTCTTGAACAATAAACTTCGACATCTATTTTTGATTTTTCATTATCTAACTCTAGACATAAGATTCTATTTAATTCATTGATTATGCTTTCATCCTCTCCGGGGATTGAAGATTCTATTTTTCTTCCTTTTCTCCCAGATGTTAACAATTTTCTGCCCCCTCCTGACAATGATTGTTCAGTATTTATTTTTAGAGAAGTGCAATTAATCTCGGATAATAAAGGCTTTAATGCCAAAGAAAGTGGTATTACCATACAATTTGAGCAAGAGGTTAGTGAACCGGATTTAAAATTTTGAGAATGGATTAATTTTAACTCTTCTGGGTTTACATCTGGTATTATTAAAGGAATATTATCATTTAGCCTGTGTACAGATGCATGACTTATTACATTGAAGCCAGCCATAGCAAGTCTATACTCTATACTATTTGCTACTGAATCTGGGATGGCAGAGAATATTATTTGGACATTCTTCTGTCTTAGATTTTGTATCAATAAATCAATATCATCAAGGCTCTCCACTATTATTTCTGGCAATAATGGTCTTTTCTCATCCAAAAACCATGGCAAATCATTTATCTTTTTACCAACAGTAGATTGTGAACCAATGACCATGACTGGTAAAAACCAATTATGATTCACTAACCTCTGAATATATCTTTGAGCAACCAATCCACGGGAACCGAGAATTGCACAATTCACTCTCCCTAAGTCCTTCATATTCAGCCCAAGAAGTTCAACTACCTAAGAACAACTGTTTGGAGATTCATTGCAAAAATAAGTTTTGAAACAATTAGTTAAAATACTCTCGATTTCAATAATTAATTATGGCAGATACTGAGTTGGTCATTATAGGCTTACTAGTGATTGTCGTGACTATGCTAATTTGGCATACAATTAATAAAAAAGATTCAAATGAAGGGATGGAATTACGTAAGGAAATAAGAGAAATGGATATTGAACGTACTAAGGCCCTGATGGAAACATTGGAAGCCCTTGGAAAGGCACAGCAAATACACTTGTCCGGTGTTTCTGAGAATATAAAGGACCTGAAAGAAGGAAATGAGAAGAAGTTAGATGAAATGCGATTGATTGTTGATGAAAAATTACAATCAACACTTGAAAAAAGGATTGGTGAGTCATTTAAACTTGTTAGTGATCGTCTTGAAGCGGTTCAACGTGGCTTAGGCGAAATGCAGGCTTTAGCAACAGACACTGCAGACTTGAAGAAGGTTTTAGCAAATGTTTCCACGAGAGGAGCAATGGGGGAAATTCAAGCAGAGCAAATACTACACCACATACTATCTCCCAACCAATATGAGAAGAATGTGAAAACACACCCTTCGTGCAAAGGGCAAGTCGAATTCGCTATCAAACTCCCGGGCACCGATGGAGATATCAATAATCCAGTTTGGTTGCCCATAGACTGTAAATTTCCGAAGGAAGATTATGAGAGATTATTAGATGCTTATGACGGAGGAGATAAGAAACTCATTGAAAGTGCATATTCCACATTTGCTTCAAACGTTACTGGAAAGGCGAAAACGATTCGAAAGGAATATATTGCTACACCATATACTACTGATTTCGCTGTGATGTTCCTGCCCACAGAAGGACTCTATGCTGATGTCGTAAGAAGGCCGGGTTTGTTTGAGGCACTTCAAAGAGATCATCAAATTGTAGTTACCGGACCTTCAACATTGGCTGCATTCGTAAATAGCCTACAGATGGGTTTTCGAACACTTGCACTAGAAGCTTCTGCTAGTGAGGTTTGGAAGGTCCTTGGCGGAGTTAAAACAGAATTTGTCAAATTTGGAGAAATGATGACAACGTTACACAAACAACTCAATACAGCGGCAAATACGATTTCGAATGAGAATAATAAAGACTCAATGATGAGAAGGTTGAAAGCAATGGAGAGGACTTTGAAAGATGTTGAAACATTACCTTCTTCAGGTTCTACAGATATCCTAGAAATGTCCGAGAATGTAGATTGATGATTGGAAAAAATCATGAGTTACTTCTTTTTCGGAATGGTATGGTAAATTGGAAAACGGGTCAATATCATCCAGTAGTTAATCTCCCAGAAGAATATGAAGTTAGGGATTTTACGAAAGGAAGTTATGTTCCTTCAGAGTTTGAATACGATATCGGAAGATATGATGAATTAAGACCTGGTATGTATTCAACAGATTTATTTTCTGATGGTAGATTTCTCCATATTGGAATAGACATAGGAGCACCCGTTGGAACTCCTTGTATGGCTTTTGATGATGGAGAAGTATCGCATTTTGGTTACAACCCTGCCGACGGAGACTATGGATATGTCATAATCACAAAACATGATGTCGGAGGGGCATTTGTATGGGCACTATATGGGCACTTGGATGCTGCATCAATAGAAGGAAAAACTATTGGACAAAAAATAAGTCGGGGAGAAATAATCTGTTGGATGGGCGACAAACATGAAAATGGAGGATGGGACCCTCACCTTCATTTTCAATTATCATTAATTGAACCAACTACTCACGACATGCCAGGTGTAGTAGATCCTAAAGATAGAGAAGAGGCGTTACTAAATTATCCAGATCCAAGACTAGTCATGGGCCCTATATACTAAATTGAAGAAAGGTGTTTTTTTAATGAAATGATTGGATTCATTTCAGAGGGATCTTTATCTTCTATTAATGCTAGTATTATAGATACCCAGTCAGTGATATGTGCAGCATATAATAAACACTCGAGTAAAGATTGTCCTTCGCAATTAATTATCCATGAGGATTCAGTACTCATTTCTTCTAACATCCAATTTAATCTAGCATTTACTCTTGGTTGTAGTCCCTCCCATGAGAAATATATGTCAGAATTAGAGTTTCTATCAGCCGAGCCCCATGCAACAATTTCATTATGATTCATTTCAGGTAAATTTACATGTCTTGCAAATCTTTCTGAGTTTTCGTTCAATTGACATGCGAATCTATTTGCAGCTGAGCCTAACAAAGTGGGAGAAATTATACCAATTTGCTTACCCAACATAGATTTAGCCATTGAGAGAGTTAGTCCATTGCCTCTTGTGACGTCTGCATCAGAAGATAATTTACGTAATCTAGTGAGCATGTCAGTAATATCTTCTTTACTAGGTTTTTGGAAAATTCCAAGCGCCCAACAAATGGACAATTGGGTGCCAAACAAGTGTCCGAAAGCAGATCTGGGCATTTGTCCACTCGGAATAGACAAACAAAGAGAATTATTAGTATCAGAGAGAATTTCTTCTAGTTTTCCGCCAGAGGTTATACCAATTACAGTACCTCCTTGTTCCAGTGCACTGGTTACACCATCAAGAGTTTCTTCGGTATTTCCAGAGTAAGAAGTAGCAATAACTAACCAATCTGAGCCCCACCATGAGGGAAGTCCATAGTCCTTCCATACTACAAAGGGGATGCCTCCTGAATGATCTGAAATTGTTTTTAGAAAGTCACCTCCGGCCCCTGAACCTCCCATTCCAAGGCATAAAACTCCAGACCAATCTAAATCTTGATCTATTTCTATCTCTGTTGCAAATGAAGATTCGAGATCATTAACAAAATTACGAGTAAATCCGCACATATCTTGTTTGTCGAGTTTTTCTACCAAATCAGAAATACTATGATTGTTATCCATATTTAAATCTCCGAATTAGTACCAGGTATTGCTAACCATGCATCATCTATGAATCCAATTCTTATTTTAGATGTTTGATTGTCGTCATCGTATGGTAGTGCAACTGTAACAATTTTATAATCAACTGGATCCATGATCTCAACAGCAGAGCTGTCACGGTTTAGGATGTCAACTGTATATTGTTCTTTAAGGGAGCATATCACAGTACTTTTCTCCATGTCTCTCCAAGAAACTCCCGTTCTTTCGAAGAATTTTATCCTACGCAAAACTGGGCCATCTTTTTGCCAACGGCTGATGAGCCATAACTCACCTTTTAATTTAACAACATCACCAATTTCATATGCTGGCTTTCTGTAACTCATTGTCAGCCTAGTGACTTCAATGCCATCATTAGAACCTACAACCGTTGAGGTTTCCTTTATTGTTCCGCCAAATTTTTGAGTGAGTTTTTTGCCCCAACTCCTAGCCATCGCTTTCGAACCAAGTTGCATATCCCAGCCCCCTGTAACCGGCCCTTCGCTTGTTATGAAAAACATCGGATCGGGTTCCATATCTTCTAACATCTCATCTAAAGTGTCTCTAACTTCCTTTATTTCAGCAGAATTTAGTTTTCTTCCAGCTGAACGAAGTTGAACTATTGACTCGAAGTAAGAACCTGCTTTTCTAGTGCAAGCAGGACAAACTGCATTACTGGTTTGCATCAAAGATGTGTGATTATCTTGGAAAAAATAACCTTCTATTTTTCCTGCTACATCGACATGCATTCTAACAGATCTGTCATCTATTTCCTCAATGGCAAAACCTAGTTCAATTTCAGTAGAATTGGGATATATTTGTAAATTTTCTCTAATTCTTAAATCGGCGAGATTGTCATTATTCATTTCTGACCATCTGCCACTTATTTCGTATTTATTACACTTAGGGCATCTGTATTGCTGTATCCTCTCAGGAATTGTAGAGAGGTGGTTTCTTTTTCTAAAGCATATCTCGCACATTCTACCAGAAGTAAGAGGTGGTTTTGCGCCACAAGTAATACAAAACGCGCCCTCTGACATGTTATTACCTCATAATGCCCTAGATAATACATGTTAGAAGTGTTTTCATGAGAAATGTATCATTCATCCTCGGATTCCTCTTTTAGGAAGTTAATTTCTACTCCCTCGATACGTGACTCAATATCTTTGAGTTTAGAAAATAGATTCCATACATAACCACCTATTATTCCAATCATAATAATGTATGCAACTGCTAATTCCGTTAGGCCTGTCAATTTGAACCCCCCTCAATATCTATTATACGCTGATATTTTTCCATTTTTGATTCTAACTGATTTATATTGTCATTAAGTAAGGAAATCCCAATAAATAAAATACAGAAGGAAAAGAAAGAGAACATCAGGACAATCAACCATTCATTAGGTAAACCAGTATCTTCACCTTCAATAATAATTATCGGAGGGTGTCTTCGGTTATACAGCGTGGTTGCTACTGCAGTTATAGGAACTAAGAAGAATCCAAATAAGCCTATTATTGAAAGTGTATCCCTGGTTTGAGAGGTGTCAGGTTGAGATTTTCTTGACATGACTAGAAATATTGCAACAGCAGTTAGTAAGGCAAAGGAGTTTAGCCGTAAATCTCCCCAATCCCATGCCTTCCCCCAAGCCACAGAACCCCATATCGGCCCAGAGGTTATTACTCCTAAGCCGAATAATAATCCCATGTCAGAACCAGTAGAGAATAGTCTCCAACCAAAATCGTCATTTTTAAGATACCAAAGTATTGAGCCTGTGAAAAGCATCAAGAATGATAAAAAGGAACACCAAGCGAATGAAACGTGCCAGAACAATATCCTATAAGACTCAGCAGAACCTTGCTGCACAGTTGTAGGATCAATTCCTGGAACCCAAATAAAACCCAATAATATCGATACTGAGGACCCGAATAAACCCAACAAGATTAGTATCAGAGAGGCTTGCTTGTAATCGGGCATGCTGCTCCCACTTAATTATAGGTCATCAATACTATGATTTATGCATCTGGAAGAAATACGGCAACTAACCATACTAAAGAGGAAATTAAACTAGCAAATAAACAGGAAATTAAGGGAGAACCAATTTCCAAAGAAAATGACATTCCATCAGTCATAATGGCCGATAATGCCTCTGATAACTCTAAAAATGGCCAAACTAAGAATATCAGAAGTAGTGAACTAGAAGAAGCATGTGATCTTTGTAAATCTGAAACTAAGAAATGCAATGCTGAAGAAGCTATGGCTAAATCAATCATAGATAATGCAGGGAGCCATAGCCAAATAATCACATCATTTGAATACAGCACAGATTTATCTCCGATAAGTACAAACCAAGACAGGTAAGTTAAGGGCAGAGGTAGCAAAAGTGATGCCCCAATAAATGAACTAATAGGACGGAATTTAGTTCCTAAATTGATATACCACCACTTACCACAATCTTCTTCATTGAATCTATCAATCAATGCTGGAGAAATTATACAAGTTATGAAAGCAGGCAATAATATCAATGAAGATAATATCTGGTTGTCGATTGATTCATAATTTATATTGTCCATTAACGAGAACGATATCAGAAGTGCCAACAAAGCAGGAGTGGCGCGTCCAATTGTATCAATAGGATTTCTGAATTCCATTTTTCTAGTCCAATTTACTAAAGACATAATGGATATTTGCCTTGTAACTACTTCAGAGTCTGGGATTTTTATTAAATCCCCATACGACTTGCCTGTTGATTCAGTAATCGGTTTATTCTCCTCTATTTTGATAATTCTATCGGCGCAATTGATTAGATTGTTATCATGTGAAGTGAAAATAATTCCATGCCCCCTCGAGGCTATGGTTCTTATCCATTTAATAAGAATATTACAAGCTTCATCGTCCAAGCCTTCACTTGGTTCATCTAGTAAGACCACAATAGGTTGTGGACTAAAAATGGCTGGAGACAAGCCAGAAAGAACTGATAATCGTCTTTTTAATCCACCTGAGAGTTGAGATACGCGACTATATTTTCGATGAAATAATCCCCAATCTGAAAGTAGGGAATTGATTAAATGAGTATGTTCATCTCCTTGAGAAATATTCAAGGCTGTGAGTAATTTTTCCTCAACAGTTTCTTCACCGCATATGCCATTATTTTGTAATGTCAAACCTATCTTAGAAATGTTCGAACAACGTCCATTCTCATTTCTAATGATTATTTTCTCTTTTGATTTGGAATAATAGTATAAACTCCCCTCTAAGAAAGGAATAATTCCCGTACAAGATTCAATGAATGTAGTTTTGCCAGACCCATTTGATCCAACCAAAGCAACAACTTCTCCTTCTTTTAATTTAAAATTCACATTATTCAAAACACTTCTAGTACCTCTACTAACAACAAGGCCATCTAATTCTAGAAGGGAGGGTTCGCCCATATATGTGCGGAAGGGCAATACCGTTTGAGTAATTCTATTGATGAAAAATTCTATTGACACAAGGCTTTTGGATAGAAAGGAGGAGTTGCGATTGGATGAAGATTGGAAATGGGATCTATTAGAAATATCTGATTTATTTTGGATAAGTATCATCCTGACAATGTCCTTAATTCCATTCTTCTATGCATATAAAGATAAAACTAGTATATCTTTAGGGATGGTACTATCTTTACTTCTAGTTCATTTTATACAATATTTCTTAACCTTCTCAGAAAAGAACATCTTTTCATTTGAACCAATAGAGATTTTTGGCCTAATTCCAGCATTAATGAATGAAGGGATACATTTTCATAGATTCGTTACTGCTGCTTGGTTGCATGCAGACTGGATACATGTTTTGAGTAACATACTCGTTATAGCATTAGTTGGAGTCCCTCTCGAACAAAGACTAGGAGCAAGAAAATGGTTAATTGTTTACTCACTTGGATTTATAGGAGGAAACCTGGCTTGGATATTTACACACCCTAATTCAATGAACCCGGCGATAGGCGCTAGTGGTGCAGCATTCGGACTTTTGGGGGCTTATATGGCATGCTGGCCTGAAGATAAAATAGAATTTCCTTTATTGTTCCTCATTCGTGCTTGGCCCGTTTGGTTGATTGCTTTCATCAGAGTTGGCATAGAGATACTGCAAATTTATTCACTACAAGTTGGAACCTCTGGAGAGACAAATGTGGCCCATATGGCGCATCTAGGAGGATTTTTTCTTTCTTACATTTCTGCTAAGATAATTGTAAAAGATGTTCACCTCATGTCCTATGGAGATAATTCAAGAAATAACCTAGGAGAAATATCAAAACAAGTGAGAGAAGAATTAATGATTAGTTTGGATAATGATCCTTGGTCCATAAATGGAATTAAGTTAGAAGAAAATGTATCGAGAATATTAAATAAACTTCGTGAAGAAGGTGATGAGCAAGAAACTAGACGTGCATGGCTAGAAGAATTAGCAGAACAAACAATTTGCCCCATTTGTAACGGAGAGATAGTTGCTGAAGATAAGAATAACATGTATTTCTTGAAATGTGTCAAATCAGATAAACATCTCAATTGGCCTTAATGGCAAATTTTGTGCCCTTATATTGGTTGGAATTATACGATAAAACAGTGTCGCTGCCCTAGAGTGGCATGCGATTAGACATCAAACCGGTCTTGATATCAATACTAATGATAGTGTTCGACTTATCCATAGGGGTTGGCGCTCAAATTCAAAATTATGAGACAGATGATATTTCTGAAGAGAATATCTTCAATACAGAAATTCCAGAATTAATCTGTGGAGAAGCTATTTGTGAAAAAAAAGATAGATCGCCGCAATATACCCCAATAGATGCAGGAGTTCCGGTTCAAGAATATGGATGGTGGTACGATTATTGGCATGATTATGATAATAATGGGATGGATGATGATTTACAAATGATAATAAATGGTCAAAAAGATTCTCAGTCAACAACTTCCATAATTGGGATTGACGGCAGAGATACTGTAGCAATAATTATTCATTATGCTTGGCATCCAGGCCAGAGCGATATTGACAAAGTTAAAACGATTCTAGAAGAATATGGATGGGATGAAGAAACGTCATGGTTTATGCCAATGGAAATATTAGATAATATAGTTTTGGATCATGTTCCAGTTAGTTCTCTCACAGAACTATGGAATTTGGAAGGAGTCGTGCTTGTCGAACAACAGAATGTTTTGGTCCCTTACTTAGACAAGGCAACTAAGGGATCGAAAGTTAGAGCATCGAGTTTGTATGCAGAAACAATGAGAGAATTGAATTATGATGGATCTGGGATTGTAATTGCCATTCTAGATACCGGAGTTGATAATGAGCATTTTTCTCTAGATGATTTTTCAGATAATAATAATGATAATTCGAATGATCCTAATGATTTAGAAGATCCTAAATGGGTTGCAGGTTGTGATGCAACCTCTTTTTCAGGGAATTCTTGCTCAACAAGTGGAGATAACGATCCAGATGATGGAGACGGCCATGGAACTCATGTTGCAGGAATCGCTCTAGGAACTGGAGATAGCGATAGAGAGAACCAAGGATATGCTCCAGGTGCCTATCTTGTTGATGTTAAAGTAATGACTGATGCAGGAGGCTCAAATTCGCAATCAATTTTACAAGGAATACAATGGGCAACGCAAAATGTAGATACAGACTGGGGAAATAATGATTCTAGTGAAGGAATAGATATTATGTCAATGTCTTTTGGGAGTGCGTCTTCACCTACAGGGAATGATGATACAGGAGATAATGGAACTAGTGCTGAAGCGCAGGCTGTTAATCAAGCTGCAGATGCAGGTATTGTCTGTATAGCAGCGATAGGCAATGATGGACAGCGAAGAGTTACGTCTGTTGGAGCGGCAGATAAAGCGATAACCATAGGATCAATTGATGATAAGAACAGTATTGATAGGAATGATGATACTATAGCATCATATTCTAATTCAGGCCCCAGAGAGACAGATAATGATGAAGATATTGAAGATGAGTTAAAACCCTGGGTGGTCGCACCCGGATCAGGAATAATATCTGCAGAACATGCACAATCAACATCAATAATTCCAGGTTCGGAAAATAATAGAGCCAAAGAAGGATATGTTTCCAAATCTGGTACTAGTATGTCCACTCCTGCCGTGGCAGGACTTGTTGCAATAATGCTTCAGATAGGAATTAATGAAGGTTTAATGGAATACAAGGACTCACAGAATACAGAGAAAATCAAAGAATATCTGATGAAATACTCCGAAAGTAGAGGGACATCGTCTGAAGAACTAGATGGTTATTCTTGGAATGCAGATTATGGTTTTGGAATAATAGATGGTGGTGTGATTATGAAAGGACTATTTGGCGATGGAGATGGAGGGAGCCCTCCGATTGGCAATGAAACTGGCCCAGGGGCTGGATCTGGGAATTGGGTTGAAATAGAAAATCCTGTCGATGGAGAATGTGAATACGACCCTGATGATACAGACATTTTAGTATGCATGTCCTGGGTAATAGAAGGTGAAACATACAGAATAAGAGGGAATATCGATCAGGGAGATAATAATGGAACTGTGGAAGATGTTTTAGCACAAGTTAGTTACAAGTATAAACCTAAAGACAACCAACCAGCGAGAGAAGAAATACTACTTGGGTGGCATACTCCGGAGACCATACTAACAGGAAATAGCATATCCAATTGGAGCACTACAGTATCAATTCCAGAATTTACTGAAGATGAAATAGATGCATCGCAAATATTGGTGAGAGTGGCGGCAAAAAGCGAATTCGGGCAGTGGAGTAATATAACTAAATCTACATATGGCATTGGTTTAGTAGATTTCATATTAGAGAGTCCCAGTGGGCAAAATGAATTAGTTGGCATGATAGATATTCAAGGGAAATATGAATCAGTAGATGGATGTAGAGTACAATGGCGAATAGGTACTGAAGATTGGGAAGAGGCTTTGACGATTGGAGGGAATGGATATTCATACTGGAGTAAAGACTCGGATGGCAGGGATGTAAGAAAAACTGGTTTAATCAAGGATTCTGGAGATTGGTCGTTTAGCTGGGACAGTAGCACCGTTACAGATGGCACCCATAGGATATCTGTTAGAATGATTAGTGGTAATGGTGTGATGTCAGAAGAAGTCAGAAAACAAATAGTAGTAGATAATATTCCTCCAAGTCCTGATTTAATGTTTAGAAGTTCTTCTTTATCATTTGAAGAATTTGGAGTTCCAATATCTGAAGTTTATGTAAATACTTTCCTAGAAATAAGAGGTTCAATAAGGAACGTGGGAGATATGTCGGCGAATGAAGTCGGAATAATATTAGAAGAAGATGGGTCAAGAAGAGATGAATACATAATACCGAAAATAGAAAGTGGAGAAATAGTAGAAATAACATTATATTGGAATCCTGCAACATCAGGAGACAGGCAAATTGAGATTATAATTGACCCTGTAAATACAATTTCAGAAAGTGATGAAACTAATAACATACTATCTGAAAATTTTCCAGTCATTGCACGTCCTGAAGGAATAGACTTAGCAATAAGAGATAGTGCAATAAAAACAATACCAGAAATACCACGCCCCAATGAGCAATTTGTAGTAGAAGTCAGAGTAGACAATTTGGGATCTTATGATGCATATGATATAGATGCATTCTTAGAAATAAAAACTGAGAAAGGATGGCAACAAGTAGCAAGTACTGAGGTAGACAGAATATACGGACAGGGTTCAAAACAGGTATCATTTTTATACATCCCAAATATGTCAGGAATTTTAGAAATAAGAATAGATATTAGTGGCCAATTTGCTGATTTAGACTGGAGTAACAATATATTTGAAACCACATTATTAATAGACAAATCTACATTAACGGCACCTAGAAATCTCAATTTCAAAGTAGGAGAATTGCCATTAGAAGTAATTGATATGAAAGATAGTGGAATAATAATTACTCAAAGGGATTCGACTTTGTACTTGTATAAACTTACTCAAAGTAAGAACCTAGTGCAATGTAACAATATAATGGAAGAAATGTGGTCTGGAGAAATTCAGGTCGTGATTGATGAAGATAATATTGCACATTTATCTTGGACTAGGAGATATTTGGATAATAACGGATACTACAAACAGACTCTGACCTATTCTACAATTGATTCTTCATGTCAAATGACACCAATACAAGATTTGATGCCTCCAATATTACTATCAGATGGTAAATATTGGGGAATAGATATGGATAAAAGAGGCACAGAGATAATAATCTCAGGATATCACCAAGATATTTTTGCTGGAGGTAGTTTTCAAGAAAGTACAGATATATTCCTATTACACTCTGACTTACCTATATCCTCATCTGATTGGATCTTAAATAAGAACATAATTACAGATATCGACATTTCATCATCATCAGCAGATAACTTGGAAATAGAATTTGGCGTAAAGGACGAAATACACCTACTTTATCAAGAAAATAGAGATGATACTACAGGCATAGAAAGACTTGGTTTATGGTATGCCCATGGAGAATTAGATGAGACGAATTGGGCTTTCAAGAAAGCGATTGGCGATCAGGCCGCTCTCGCAGAGATGATTGTAATTGTAGAAGATGAAAATGAAAAGATAATATCTTGTTGGAGAGAAGGGAGTTTGGATGAATCGAAGATTGTGTGCATAATTGCTGATTCATCATTTAGGGCGATAAATGAACAGATGAAGGATTTTCCGGCTAGAGGCATACAAAATATTGACTTCATAGAGGCTGAAAGAGGCATACAAGTTTATTTTGATGGAGTTGGACCAACTGGACCTCAATTACAATATGGCCTAATAAACTTTGAAGAGGGTTGGTTAGGCATTTCTGATAGACTAGGAGATGGTAAACTACACACGTCCACAAAGTCCCCCTCCAGTATTGAAACCTTGATACTCCATACATCAAATAATGGATGGCAGTTAAGATCTTTGATAGATGATGAAGCCAGTAAGAATAATGACATTTCGGCATTGGATTGGGTAAAAATACAATTGGGACTATCGAATAATGATCAAGAATTTAGGATTTTGATTATAGGAGTTTCAGTAACAGTTCTAATTCTATGCGCCATAATTATTGTAACTATGTCTACTCAAGGCATGAAATGGATCAATGAAAGAAGGAGGAAGAGGGCCAAGGGGTCTGTGAAATTAGAAGACGATGTCATAGATATAGTAGGTGAAGAAGACATAATGATTACTTCGGTAGAATTGGATATGATAGAATTAGTTTCAGAAAATGATTCAACGAATAATAAAGAAAGTCGTAGATTGAGAAGGTCTTCAAGGGAGGAAACGGATCAAAATATAGAAGAGTTTGGAGTTTTTCCTGTGGAAATTATGGAAGAAAAACAGATTAAAAAGCCATTGGGAATTGATAATCAAATAATTTGTCCATCCTGTAACTCAAGATTCGGAATCTCAATTGGAGTATCCTCAACAAAGTGCCCGGTGTGTGAAGAAAGGATTGATTTGTAAAATAATAATCTTAAATGAATGATACGCCGCCATGCTGCAATATGAAATCCCGTTGTAAATCATTAAACCAATCTAACATAGATTTGGAGAATTGTACAGATATTACTTCCTTATCAGCAATTAGGTCGTCCTGAATTCCTTGTAATGTCCCAGGGGCGGCTCCACAGGATATACATGCACCATCTAGATTTAATATGAGAGATAATGCATATTTTCCATTATTCAACTTTTCAACCGATAAATCATCGATGATAATGCTGCCTCCGTGGCCATCTAATGCTGCCCTTACTGGGCCCAGACGGGCCATTAAGGCAGGTATCAAATCTTTATCTGAATCATTATGTAAGTTTATTAGAGATAGATTCTGTAATCTAGATATCTCGTCGGAATCATTATTCTGCAATATTCTTTTTTGAGACTCCATTTTCATCGCCTCATCTATCTCTAGGCGATAAGATTCAGCAAGTTTTTCTGCATCGGAATCTCCTATATCGGGTAAATTCATATTAATCGGAAGGAGTACTATAATTTTAGTTTGACCTAAACTAAAAAGGAGTAAAACGAGATGTTGAGAACTAAAAATAGAGATGTTCAAAAGAGA
>Ga0066856_10000317_pt1 | contig 17882 bp, 10 predicted proteins | sample ETNtaG_5_FD_65605 | JGI IMG/M metagenome (GOLD analysis project Ga0066856, IMG submission 65605) | Marine microbial and viral communities from oxygen minimum zone, Eastern Pacific Ocean - ETNP201406SV205 | ecosystem: Environmental > Aquatic > Marine > Oceanic | place: Pacific Ocean: Eastern...
GATTCCAGTGTTCTTGAAATTGGTGCACTAAAGCAACTTAATAAAGACTTTACAATGATACAGAATTACTCTGATTCTAATGGTAATTTCATCAAATCACAACTCAATGCTGCAGATATCTTAGAAAGAGCCATTGAACAAAGTAATTTTTCAGGATCATTGGCGGATTTTGATGATTGGCAAGATTTACTCAATTCCGTATTTGATAACAATGAGAATTGCGAATCTTCCTTCTCAAATGATGAAGAAAGTGTAGCATATGCATCATTTGCATCTTCAGTAATGTTACATCAAGACTTTAATTTTGAATCTCTTTGTGATTGGCTACTTGATGGAACAGGAAGTCCATTGCCTCATGCATCAAGCACTCTGTGGATTATAGAAATGAATGGTAATTTAGGTGAAGATGAAAACCTCAAATATGCCGCCAATATAAGGGATATGTTAAGTTACGATAATGACGATTCTTCTACCGTACCTCTCGAATATGGCGTGATTTCAGACTCATTGATTAGTAATGACATAAATGAATCCACACTTGATAATTTGATATATTTATTCATCCTAGCTATATTGATAGTTGTCCTACTTCTTGCAGTGACATTTAGATCATTTATGATGGTGGCAGCACCTCTTCTTGGCCTCTCAGCATCATTAGTATGGACATATGGCATAATCTCTATGTTAGGTTTCGGATTTACAATTTTAGAGGTCGCTGTCGCTCCGGTTGTTTTAGGACTTGGAATTGATTACTCCATACATTTGCAGACTGGTTACGATAAAGCAAGATCTAAGACTAACAGTGCTGCGAAAGCGTGGATACAATCCTTCATGAAAATAAGGATGGCTTTATCTCTTGCTGTAGTAACTACCGTATTCGCTTTCCTAGCAAACTCCTTTTCTCCATTGCCACCATTACAGGCATTTGGCTTTACATTAGCTTTGGGCGTGATTTCAGCGTTTATTGCAAGTACAGTAACAGTTGGGGCAGTACATGTTGTTGTTGAGAGATTGACAGGAGAAACTCATTCACGCGGTATAAAACTTGACTATATAGCAGATAAAGCTACAGATTTTCAAAGGAATAATACGGCTAGAGTGCTTTTAATGGTCGTTTTGATAACTACTGGTTCTGTAGTAGTTGCGCAAAATGGCTTAGATACTAGCTTTGAATTAACTGATTTCTTGTCCGAAGATGAAATGGAAATAATGCAAGTAAGAAATGAAATATACGATTCTTATGAAATTGATGCTTTGAAATCAGTTCATATCTTGATAGAACCAACTGAATCAGAATTATCATTCAATGATGAGGAGAGAATTTTAACCTCATTAAGAGGATTTGATCAGTCACTTCTCCGTATCCCATCTGTTGTTTCAACGCAAGTATCGGGTTCCAGTAATGAGTGGCCGTCTTACGACAGTTTGTATCTAATTCTGAAAGATATGCTAATTCAGAGTGATGAATTCGGCGAACGGAATAATTTAGAATTATTCGGAAATGAGATAGCAACCACTGAGAATTTTGAACATGGAGATTTGACTGGGGCAGTTATTGAATTATTATCTAATGATAGTGTTGGAGATCAGCTAAGGGGTTTAACTTGGGCAGAGAGAACTGAACTATATGTGGCGCTTGATGAATCCAATTCTGCCATCAAATACCTATCCATAAGGGTAGATGTAGAGGCTGAATCAAGCACAGAAGTAGGAAATATTGCAAGAGAGTTTGGAGTAGAATTAAGAATTATTGAAGAAGATATTGGAGGCAATGCATATCTTGATGGCAATTTGATAATCCTTTCCAATGTTCTTTCAGGTCTAATATCCTCTATTCTATATTCAACTGCGATAAGCCTTGCAGTGTCCTTAGCGGTTTTGGTAATTCTTACTAGGAGCTTTGGCCAATCCTTAGTTGTCATTCTACCTGTTGGTTTAGCAGGTTCATGGGTCGTTGGATCTATGGCCATATTGGGGATAAATTGGAATGTTTTGACTATCATGATAACTGCATTAACAATAGGGCTCGGTATTGATTATTCTATACATGTATGGAGAAGATTTGAAGAAAATAGACGTGAAGGTATGAAAACATGGCCTGCAATGAGGGACATGTATGTGACTACTGGGGCATCATTATTGATATCGGCAGGAACTACGATATGTGGTTTCACAGTACTGCTTTTATCTCCCATACCTGTCATTAGAGACTTTGGCATTGTAAGTGCCATTTCAGTTGCCTTTTCACTAATTCTAGCATTACTAGTATTGCCTGGTTTATTGGCTGCAGAGGTCCGTACAAGTAATGGTAACGGAAATAATTAATCCTCTTCTTTCCTACTTAATTTTCTAAATCCTTTTGCCGTCGTAACTTCTTCAGTATCAACCCTTTTTACTAATACGTCTATTTCTTCTAGATGTTCCTGTACTTGTTGATAAGCTGTTTTTCCACGTGCCCCTCCTTTAGGTCGAGGTAATTTATTCTGACAAACCAAGTAGGTTTCAGATGATGATTTCCTACTCGCTGTAGGGGCATACCTTTGCACATTGGAAAATCTTTGTTTGGCTGCTTTCATTAAACCCTCAATTCCTGTCCCTTGAAATATTTTTGTAACAAAATTGCCACCGGGTGTCAAAATTAACATCGCTGTATCCATTACAAGTGTGGATAGTTCTAATGATATTGCTTGATCTGTATCATACCTGCCGGTTAATTTTGGCGATATGTCACTAATTACTGTGTTCAAAATTCTATCCCCCAAAAGTCCTGAAATTTGTTCCAAAGTTGATTTTTCAGAAATATCTCCTATTAATACAGTAGCACCTTCTATCGGAGAAGTAGATAGTAAGTCTACACCCAAAACAAAACCATTTTCTCCTACCTCTTCAACTGCCACTTGCGTCCATCCGCCTGGATGGCAACCAACATCTAGGACGGAATCGCCCTTTCTAATTATTCCAAATTTGTCTTGTATCTGTTTTAATTTGTAAGCTGAGCGAGCACGATATCCCTTTGAACGGGCTTCTCTCCTCCATGGGTCGCGACGATTTTCTTGATACCATCGCTTACTCATTGTTGAGGGCGCTGAGACATTAGGTTATGAAAGGAAGCACCCTAGCCCCCTTTGTGATGGCATTCGCGCACCGTTTAGGCACTCTCATCATTGTGATTTTATTTCTCACATATCCTACCAATGCACAAAACGAAAGTAATAATAGCTGGTCAGAAAAAGGAGGTTATTCAGTAATTATGGAACAATATACTGCAACTTGGTGTGATATTTGTGAATCTGTTGACTCATGGATGCCTGAATACACAGAAGCAAATGGGAATCGAGTTATTAGGATTGCATTACATGACTCTATCGATGACCCTCTCGGTTCTCCGATAACTGATTACAGATTAGAAAAATATTCTGACAGTCTTGTTGCTCCTTCGTTTTGGTTTGATGGTTCGATTACTTCTGGAGGTACGCCTGATACCACTACTCTTCATCGTAGTTTATTATCTGCAGAAAATGAGAGAAGAGGCGATACTGAAATCAATCTTAGTGTGGTATTAGATTCCAATGAATTGATAATTACTCCCCAATTATCTAATTGGGACCAGTCTCAAGACTCCAAAGTAATATTTCTGATTCTAGAAGACAATGTAGTGATTCCAAAAAATACCAATTCAAATGGAGTAAAGGTACATCACGATGTATTATTTGCATACAATGAAATCCATATTAACAATTCTTACCAGTGGGCATATCCTGATGGTTCATGGTCTGAATTATCATCACAAGAAAGTAATTTAACTTCTAAATTCACATTACCTGAAGATAAATTACTTCAAAATATAGAAATTGTTGTCATTCACGAGTCCATTGCTACTAACAATTCAAATTCGAAAATTTTAGGGGCATTGGCAATTCATTTGGGTGAAGAAAATGCTAATTCAAAGACAAATATTTTTGTACCATTTGTAGTAATAATCTGCATCTCAGTATTGCCTATCTTAATCCAATCTCGTCAATAAGATCAATTACGCAATCTCTAATTGTTTCTTCCGACATCCTAGTTGGTTCAAAACCTGTTTTTAATAATTCATCTACATTTAAGAAAGTCTTCGGAACATCTCCTGCCCAGCCTCGCTTTCCACCTGTATATTCAATTTTTACATTTCTAAATTTACTTTCTTCTACGACTATTTCTGCAATTCTTCTTACTGAACAGGTATCTCCAGTGCCTAAATTAAAAAGATTAACATCATTATTTGTATTCTCTATTAGGTGCAGCATTGAATTAACACAATCGCCTACTGACATATATGATTTTTCTTGAAAACCATCGCCTAAAACTTCCAATCTATCAGGCGTCTTCTTTAACTTGTGAATGAAATCGAAAATCACACCATGAGTCCCTCTTGGGCCAACGATATTTGCAAATCTATGAATCCATGCCTTTCCTCCAAATGTACCTATCCACGCCGTTATCAAAACCTCACTTGCGATTTTCGATGCCCCATACAAGGAAATCGGAAGCAGTGGACCATATTTTTCCGTCGTAGGCATTTCTTCAGCTTCACCATAAATGGCAGAAGACGATGCAAATGATATATTTTTAACATTATTTTTTCTCATAGCCTCAAGAATATTATATGTGGCAAAAGTTCCTTGCTTTAGATCAGTATCTGTTACTTCAGTACCTAATCTTATATCCGGATTAGCAGCTAAGTGATGTACTGTCTCAATTCCTTCCATTGCTTTGTTGACGTTTTCAAAGTCTAGTAAGTCGCATTCAATAATCTCAACGTTATTATTATGATGGGATAAAAATTCCATTCTTCCACTGCTGAAATTGTCAATAACTCTAACTTTTTTCCCTTTGCCAACCAATGCATCTACTAAGTGAGAACCTATGAAACCTGCTCCTCCAGTTACTAATTCCATAATCGGCCCTCAATTAACTGCTATATCCCAATTTCCTTCTTCATTTTGGTTCCTAAGAACATATAATATTACAATTGTAGCGACCATTCCTACATGTACGGCTGTACAATATGGGCAGATATGTGGTGCTCCATCAACTAAGAATAATTCTACTATGACCAACCATACTACTCCAATTAAGCCTGGTAAAGACAGAAGAAAAGCCACACTTAGCCAGATACTAGCCATCTTATCTCTAGGGCCAAAGAATAGGGAAATAGCAAGATATAGTAGGACTGAAAAAGATAACATTCCTATCATTCCCCAAGACATTCCAAAGAATTCTGAATATTTTGGATCTCCAATAACGCTACCACATTGAACTAAACCATCTGCAGCGCAGAAACTTGTCCCGCCTGTCGCAGCTATCTCTCTGTGAATAACTTCTGTCCACATGGCCGTTAGTAATGTACCAGTCTCAACTATTACTAGTCCTAGTAGCATCCGTCTTGTATCTGTTAATGCAAGTTTCATATTTTTACCTAGTGGGCTTGCAATCAATATCCCTGAGATGATTATCATACTGAATATCATTAATGGACCATATTCTCCAAGCATAATCAGTCCCCCAAAAATATCCCTAGGGCAGTATCAATATTCTGTCCGTCTGACGTGTGCTGATATTGATTCTATGCAACTTCTCCATTGGGTTTGAGTAATATGTGAAAAGGAGTTCCTCCTACATCCCAAGAACTCATACTATCTCCATTTAAATCATCCAAATATTGCCAATTGTGTACTCCTCCATCTCTACTAGCGCAGTTATTTCTTCCAGAATTACACCCATCTCCATCATTCAGATCTGTACCAAAATTTGTTTTATCTTTGAAGGCAGATATTTCTGCTTTGGATGATTCATGGTTGTTAAGATTTAATTCAACGACAACTGCCAAGAAATCTGCTTTATCCCCATATGAGTCGTACCTATCGCTCATATCGGCTGCTTCTGCATAACAATATGGGCAATCAGTATCTAAGACCTGAATGTAAATCCACTTACTATCTTCCCCTTCAGTCCAAGCTCTATCAAACATCGAATGTAAATCAAAATCAGTCCATTCGCCATTTTCATACACTTCTCCTCCTATGTTCGGTATTATTTCGCCTTCTGCCGGGCCTATTCTGTAATCTGATGCCATACTAATGAAAATTATGATAACTACTGATATCACACCAGATGTCACTAAGAACGATGTCATTCTCGAATCTCCACTGTCTACGGCAACCTTTGCCTGTTGCATTCTTCTTCTTCTGGACATATCTCTCAATACAAGGGCAACAGTTCACACTTTCAAATATTCCGACTTATGTCTATACATTATTTCATCTCTATTCATTGAAAATTAATTTTATATTGGTTAAAATCATTTTTATGGTGCAATGATGCGAACGCTTCATTTGTCTCCTATTATTCCTCGTACATGTGCCAGACTCTTTCGATGAAGGTGAGTTGGATGATGAAGCTGTATTTTGGCAGAATTTTTTTATTCGTTTACAACCATTACGTAATTCATATTCAAAAATCAAAACTACTCTATCATCTACTTTTTTAGGCGAGATATATGATACACTTGGACAATTATATGATGATGTCTCTGATACTATGAATGCCATATCAACAAGATTAACTGAGTTAACTTATTCTACTATCTTGAGAAGTCCGGGGAGCATAATTGCTGTATTACTTCTTTGCACAATTCTCGTTGGCAAAGATGCCCTTGATTTTGAACATCAAATCAATGGGGATGTTGAGATTTACCTTCCCGATGGGGCAGATTCCACTATTTTATTAGAAAATGTTCGTGAACAATGGGCCACAGACATAGTTATACTCTATATTCAAACTAATAACGCTGCATCTGGGTCCGAGAAAGGCTCTGAAAATATTACAGATGCAGATATATTATCTCAAATTTCTTCGATAGAAGGGGACGATAACAATATTCAACTTTCTGGATATCAAAGAGGTCTTGATTATGATAAATCAGATAGAGGGACAAATGATGGAGTCATATGGATATTATCTCCGGCACAGATGATTAAAGAAGCCAATTCATCCAATTACAGATTCAGTTGTGCTGCTGAAAAATATGGTTTACCTTCTGGCAATCAGGATGACTGCACCTTTGCTTCCCTAAATCCTTTCGAAGGATATTCAATACCTCAAGGTGACGATGCGCAAGAAAGAATTGACAGATATGTCGAAAATTCTGGGGAACTCCTGAACCGCCCTGGTTGTAGGAGTAGTCTGGTTTGTGACACTAATGGAGACGGAATATGGGATACAGGTGTAGTAGTGATGGGAATAATATTTGATATGTCTGATACAGATATTGATGAGAGGCCAGATCCAAAAAATCCTCAAGAAGAACTTCGCGATCATAAAGCGTTTATGACGTATGTAGAGAAGTTAACTCGTAATGATTGTAATTTACCTGATAATTATGATTTGTTACGCTGCCGTGCTTACGAAAATCCTACTTCTACAATGGACAAAGAAAGACTTGATACGATTTGTAGAGATCTTCCTGGAGAACTTCCTTATGATGGTTTTACACAATCTAGCGATAAGTTTTGCAGAAATGCTATTACAATAACTGGACTTACTCCCGTATTGCACGATGTTTCGGATGCAATCTACTTAGAATTAGTAGATACAATGCTGCCCCTGAGTCTTTTGTTTGTTGCTTTAACTATGTTTATACTCCACAGAAATCCAAAGGTGGTAATTATTTGTGGATTACCAATAACTATGAGTTTAGCAGTAACGTTTGGAATTACTGTAATAGCAGACATCATGCTCACTCCTATGATAATATCTGCAGGCCCCATTCTGGTTGGTTTAGGTGTTGATTACGCTCTTCATTTAACTAATAGAATCGAAGAGAATAGAAGCGAACTGATTGCTGAACAAAAAGAATTGGCTTGGTCGGCCCAGAGAGATGGTTTACAAACCAAAGAAATAGATCCTTGGAACTCTTTCATAAGTCTTACTGCAACTGTCAAGTCAGCTAGAACAACTGGGCATGCAATCTTCTTATCTGCATTAACTACCATAGTCGGTTTTAGTGTATTAACATGGACTGAAATAGTCCCCATAGAGCCTATGAGGACTGTTGGGACTACTCTTCTACTGGGAATTGCATCAACTTTCATACTTTCTATGTTGATGGTTCCAGCATTGGTTCATATCCTAAGATACCGAAGAGGAGAAATAGAAATAGAATTAACTCCAAAGCAAATATGGTCTTTTGCAATTATTATTTCCATATCTCTGTACATATTCCTTACAAGGTTCTTAGATTATGTATCAAACTTGAATAATATGGATCCCGACAATGCATTTCTTCTTTCTTTTAGCTTGTTGTTAGTATTATTATTTTCTTTCCTACCAAAATTATGGGACAAAATTGGTGAAATACCTCTCAAAGCAACAATTCTGGTATTGCTTATAGCTGGATCTGTTACCATTGGCGGCATCAGTATCTTCTCTGAAGAGTTAGGAAAAGATATCACAGGATCTTCTGAAGAAGTACCTCCTGGATTGGAATCATATGAATCTCTTAGAGAATATAGTATAGAATTCAAAGGAGGGCAAACCAATATGTTTATTGTCGATGCTTCTAATTATATTAATCCTTCAGAAAGTGCCCCAATAAGGGACTTATCTATATTGGACGCAATTGAAAACGCACAAGTCAATAATTTGGATAATATCAGGAATACATCTACTATTAGTTTAGTTAATATTCTAAAAGCAATACATGTTGATGTCGAATTCGAAGGCCTTGAGTTATATGATCAAAGTCTTTGGGAATTACTTCATGATGAGTGTTGGGATGAATCAAATAATCCCCTCCGTCCAGATTGTTGGGCTTACACAGTTTCTAGTAGAGAAGATATAATCAACATAGTATTTGATACGTTATCTCCAGAGATTAGATCCATGTTAATGAATGCAGATGCGGGCATAGGCGAAACTAAAACCCTAGTATATGTAAATCAACCATATATTAATTTAGGCGCCGCTGCAAGTTTAAGAGATTCTATCGATACTTATTTGACAGGAGATGGATGTATCTCGGCTCTTGATTGTAATACTTTGGGAGTGGATGGAGTTTCAAATTCGCTCTTAACAGGAGGGCTTCCTGTATCCTTGGATATCAATAAAGGAATACATGATGCACAATCGGACTCAACAATTGCAACTATGGTTATCCTTCTATTCATTATGTCACTTTTATTCCGCTCACCTAGATTATCAATCTTTACTATGATTGCGGTCGGTGCAGTAGTTCTATGGCAACCAATACTCATGAAATTAGGTTCTGTAAATGTAAATGTATTTACCGCGATGATAGGTACAATAGTATTTGGCATTGGAGTAGATGATTCTATCCACATTGTTGATAGAATAAAAGATGAAAGAGAAACCCCTTCTGGAATAGTGACGTCTATTTCTAGGACCGGGCACACAATTTTTGAAACCACTGCAACAACATGCGCTGGCCTTTCCGCAGGACTTTTTGTAGCAATACCAGGTCTACAAAATTTCTTTATTCTTATGATGCTATTGTTAGTTTTAGCGTTATTGACTAGTTCAATACTATTGCCAACTATGATAGTCTCCTATAATGAGTTTAGGTCCAGAATTAGTGGCAATGGAACATGGCTTGACTATGAAAGTAGCGGAACTGTGTCTTTAGAGCCGACTATAGATGCAATAGTTGAGTAAACATCTATGGATTATTTAGCGAGGGAGTAGGGAATAAGCCCCTTTCTGTTCACCTTTCGGCTGGTCGCATTCAACTATGCATCCTACCCGGTCCTGTTGATGCCATGCGGACCTGCTTGGACTTGCTCCGGCGGAGTTGCTCGTTCCAGCTGGGTTCAGGAAACCTCACCTCTTCAGGATCATCGTACGCCTGGCCCAGTTCGTTTCTGTTGCAGAGCTGACCCTCCCGGGCCTTCGGCTTGCACCGAACCACCTGCATCTTGGAGAGGGGACTTTCCTCAGTGTCGTACACTGTCAGCGACCCTCCTACTCCCTCTGTCTTGTCCGGTTGGACCTCATCCATGAACTTCTCGGTCGATTGTTTGGGATTTATTGTGATGATTTACAATATTTGCAATAGAAATTATAATTCGCCTATTCTCACTGGGCATTGTATGGCTGTAGTGGAAGATTTGAAAAAAGAGGCCGGTATTGCTGCCTGTAAATATGTAAAAAATGGGATGAAAATAGGCCTTGGTACAGGTTCAACTGTCAAATACACAATAATTGAGTTAGGTAGAAGGATAGCAGAAGAAGATTTGCAGATAATAGGGGTGCCAACTAGTGAAGTAACCAAAGAATTAGCCCAATCATTGAATATCCCTCTATCCGATTTGGCAGAAATCGGCAAATTGGATTTAACCATAGACGGTGCAGATGAATTTGATCCAAATTATAATTTAATTAAAGGCGGAGGTGGTGCATTGACAAGGGAAAAAATAGTGGCACTGGCTTCTAATGCAATGGTAGTAGTTGCAGACGATAGAAAGCAAGTTTCGACATTGGGGCAGTTTCCTTTACCTGTTGAGGTGAAAATATCAAGTTGGGAATCCGTAAAGGAACAAATATCTCATATCTGTCCTGGTGATGTAAATCTAAGGGAATCAACAGAGGCTCCATTCGTTACGGACAATGGAGGTTACATATTGGATTGTAATTTTGGTCCTATGATATCTAAACCAGATGTTCTTGAAAAAAGAATTAATGCTTTTGAAGGTGTGGTTGAAGTAGGTTTATTTGTTGGAATTTGTGATGTAGTGATTATTTCTTCATCATCTGGAATTAAAACCTCAACTAAACCAAATGGAAGATTGTCATAACTCTCCTTCCGTCGTGATTAAATTACCTTACCAATTCGGAGGGCTGGGTCTGTAGCTTAGTCAGGTAGAGCGCCCGGCTCTTAACCGGGCGGCCGCGGGTTCGAACCCCGTCAGACCCGCCATATTTTGTAACAATTAATCGAGGTTTCATAACTGTGATGCGCGTGAGATAGATAACAAGGTGTGAAGCACATGGCGAAAGATTGTTGGATTGGAGATGTCCATAAAGGTAATTTTGATGGCCAAGAAATTGAATTAAAGGGTTGGATTCATAGGACCAGGGGATCTAATAAAATTCGCTTCCTAGTTCTTCGTGACTCTACGGGAGTTATTCAATGTGTGATAAAAAGAGACTCTGTTGGCAATCATTCATTCGACTTAATTAAATCAGCATTGATTGAGTCTAGTATTGTTTTGAAGGGATTAGTTGAGGTTACAGACCGCGAACATGGATACGAAATACAAGTAAGCAGCGTAGATATAATTGGAAGTGTAAATCCTGATAGGCCATTTCCGATAACTGAGTCAGCGATGTTAGAGGCTGAAGGAGGAGAATCAGAATTCTTACTTGATAACCGTCATTTGTATCTTAGAACTAGTAGAATGACTACAATGCTTAAAATTCGTTCAACTATATTCGGCACAATTCATTCTTATTTCCGCGATCAAGACTTTATTGAGTATCAGGCACCTAACTTCGTTGCTGGAGCAGTAGAAGGAGGAAGTACTCTATTTGAAGTTCCTTATTTCGGTAAAAAAGCATATTTGACTCAATCATGGCAACTTTATGCTGAAGCCGCAATGCCTGCCTTGGAGAGATTATACACCATCGCTCCTTCATTCAGGGCAGAAAAAAGCCGTACTCGAAGACATCTAACGGAGTTTTGGCATGCTGAAATGGAAGTAGCTTGGGCATCCAATGATGAAATAATGAAATATGGAGAAGGAGTTGTTCGCGCCACGGCCAGAAATCTTCTTGAAGAAAGAGAAACTGAGTTAAATGATATTGGTAGGGATTTAGATCTAATTGCAAGATATGCTGATAGTAAATATCCAATAATGAGGTATGATGAAGCTGTAGAAACTCTTCAAAGTAAAGGCATAGATATTGATTGGGGACAAGATCTCGATTATTCTAAAGAGAAAATACTCACTGCTGACTTTGACGTCCCTCATTTCTTAACTCATTATCCTAGAGTCGCCAAACCATTCTATCACAGGCCTGACCCAGATGATCCAAAATATGTCTTATGTCACGATTTACTTGCTCCAGAAGGTTATGGGGAAATAATAGGGGGTGGAGAAAGAACATGGTCTGAGGATGAAATACTAGAAAGAATAGATGAAGAAGGCACACCTCGTGAACCTTATGAATTTTATATTGATACACGTAGGTACGGTGGAGTGCCACACGGAGGTTTCGGATTAGGTGTGGATAGAGTATGTGCTTGGCTAGCCGGTGCAGACCATATCCGCGAAGTCATCCCTTTCCCTCGAGATTCTAGAAGAGTAACGCCATAGAAAAACATTAGTATATATTTCATAACGTTATCCTAGACATATGGAGAACAACGATATCACTTCGTTGATGCCTATAATTGGCCTTAGTACTATAACTGCTAGTTTATGCTGTTTACCATCAGTTATTTGGGTATTATTTGCTGGTTCATCTGCAATAGTAGCAGCTAACACATTATCCGAAACTCTGTATTATTCTCCATTTAGATATTTTTTGTATTTGATATCATTTATTATGATTTCATTGGCATTAATTACCTATTTTAGAAAAAGAGGAATCTGCACACTGGATGATGCAAAGAAAAATCAGAGACGCATTATTAATACTAGTTTAGCGGTTTTCGCAATAACTATTATTTCTTTTTTGATCTGGAATTATGTTATTCTGGAAATCATAGGTATAGCTATAGGACTCCCTTGGGAAGAATCAGCATTCTGGAATTGAATTTAGTCGAATATCTCATAGGAGAGTGCATGATGGCAAGCACATGGGAGATGACTGGCGAGAACTTGACATTGCAAATCCAACACAAGAGCATTCAATGCTGAGAGAAATGGTACGCGATTTTGTAAGAGAAGAAGTTGAGCCACAAGCCTTAGAACATGACAAACATGAAAGATTTAATGTTGAATTATTTCGTAAACTAGGAGAATATGGACTCCTTGGAATTTCTGTTCCAGAGAAATACGGAGGAGCAGGAATGGATGCTACTGCTGTTGCTATCGTGAATGAGGAATTATCATACTCCGACCCCGCCTTTTGTCTGGCATACCTTGCACATGCACAACTTATGGCCAATAATCTCGCACAAAACGGTTCTGAAGAGCAGAAATCTCGTATTCTTCCCAAAGTATGTAGCGGAGAATGGATAGGTTGTATGGCCATGAGTGAACCAGGTTATGGAACTGATGTACTTGGTATGCAAACTAGTGCTGTCCAAAAAGAAGATGGTAATTGGTTGATTAACGGTAACAAAATGTGGATAACGAATGGAGCTATTGATGATCAAGGTACTCCTGCAGATATCGTCTGGCTTTATGCAAGAACTGGAGAAGACGACAAAGGCCGCGCACAAATTACTACTTTTCTAATTGAGAAGGGAATGGATGGCTATGCCGTAGGCCAGAAAATATATGATAAAAGCGGTATGAGGGCCAGCAATACAGCTGAATTAGTTTTTGATAATTGTCTAGTCCCTCCTGAAAATGTAGTTGGTAACCCTGGCGGATCTATGACTCATATGATGAGGAATTTAGAAATTGAGAGGCTTGGGCTTGCTGCAATGGCGTTAGGAATCGCTCGTCGTAGCCTATCTGCAATGAATAAGTATGCCAGTGAAAGAGAAGCCTTTGGCCATCAAATCAGAGATTTTGGACAAATACAAAGGCATATTGGGGAATCTTGGGCCGAGTATCGGGCCATTAGGGCATATGTATATGACACCGCCTCTAGTACGAATCTAGGATTAGCAGGAAATAGATTAGATTCTGATGGAGTTAAATTGTTTGCTACTACTGCTGCTAAAAATATATCCGACAGAGCGATACAGGTAATGGGTGGTTATGGTTATGTTGGAGAGTATGTTGTAGAGAGACTTTGGAGGGATTCAAAGTTACTTGAAATCGGAGGAGGAACTTTGGAAAGCCATCAAAAGAATATAACACGTGATTTAGTCAAGAATCACGATGCAATAGAACGCTAATTTTTGGTAGTCCCGCCCGGATTCGAACCAGGGTCCCCAGGACCAAAACCTGAGATGATGGACCACTACACTACGGGACTTCGCGACCATCCGTAACACTACTTCAATTTGTATTTGACGGGACATAGTTGCGGTACCATCAAGGCGTATGTAATTATCGCAGTAGATGTGAAGGTTCTGAATTCCCTGTTCATGGTGACATTATTGCTATGTTGTCCACTTTCATCTATTGCTTCTGTAATGTCAGAGGGGGATGACGATTTTTATCAAAATCATGATGATGGTGATGTTATACAAAATATAATTCCAGAAACGAATCCTTGGATTGACTCTGGCATTCTTGACCGTATTAATTCAGGCGCTACAGAAGTTCGTATAACTGCAATAACATGGTCTATTAAAAATCTGAATGATTGGCAACAGAGAAATAACATTTTTGAAAAACAAGCACCGGCTTCTGAAGGCGAAGAGTTAGTATTCAATGAACCCAAGGACGGCGAAATAAATCATAGGACCTTTTGGATAAATTCCAGTTTATTTCACAAATTATTTTCTATTGAAGGAGTGATAGCGTTGATGGATGCAGAACGTAGCCCTGAACCATATGACATCCAACCATTTGAGAAACCTATTGAATTCAGTCCAGAATCAGTTAGATCGGGCTCAATTCATGGCGCAAATGATGCTTGGGAAAGAGGATATACCGGCGAAGGAATGGTTGTAGCAGTAGCCGATACAGGTGTTGACTTTGGCCATCCTGATCTCAATGGGACACAGGCTAGGGTTGAATATGAAGATTCTAATTATACGGGCTGGCCCCTGATGTTTGATCACAATAGTATGTATTATTGGTTGGTTGATGGCAATTCATACCCACAAACAAATACATGGTATGCTAATACTTCTTTTGTTGACTTTGATAATGATAGCGATGGATTATTGGACGAGACAGGATACAATATCACTGGAATAAATGCTTCATTATCTGGAATTTATCATCTTGGTGAACATCCAGATCCAACATTAAGGAACAAAGTTGGAGGAGATGTCCCTATTTTGGTTGTTGATGATATAACATTAGGAATTTATGAAACAGTTTATCCAGATATTGATTTAGATAATTGGTTTGGAAATGAGACTCCTATGAGACCTGGTGAAGAAACATCAGGTAGAGATATTGATGGAGACGGATTATGGGATATTTCTGCCGGTTTAGTTTATTGGGTTGCAGATGGCCAAAATGGAGCCCCTTATGCCGAAACTTATGCAGCAAGACATGGCTATTCTAACAGGATTCCTGGCTCGGGAAATCTCACACTTTTTATGCTTGAATCTGGAAATCATGGTACCTTATGTGCAAGTGCTGTGGCTGCACAAGGCATAATTTCAGATGGGGCAATCAAAGGAATGGCGCCTAATGCTACAATTTCATCCATTGGTAATCATTATTCAGGAGGGCATGCATTAGATGGTTGGAGATTTATAGCTGAAGGATATGATGGCGATCCAGAAACTCCAGATCAGCCAAACATAGGCTCTTTCTCATTTGGTTATTCTTCTGTTGATGATTCGGGCTCAGATGGATATTCTTTGTATTTGGATTGGCTTACTAGAATTTATAACCAGAATATTTCTTATGCAGTTGCCATAGGCAATGGAGGTCATGGTTTTGGTACTACTAAGGTACCTGGTGCTGCACATGGAATTTTTTCAGTCGGCGCATTTAGTAGTAGATCTAGTGATTCCTATGGTCAAAATGCTCCATGGTCGAACAGAGGTCCAAATGTTGTAGGGCGCATGGACCCCGATATCGTTTCTGTAGGTTGGTCAGCAACCGGAGATATGCCATTAAATTCTTATGATTCGGCAAATTCTGCTTGGACTACATGGGGAGGAACTAGTTTAGCTACTCCCATAGCAGCTGGATTACTTGCTTTGGTAAGTGAGGCATGGATCGAGAATAATCAGAATTATCCAAAATCCCAGGAATTAAGAGATTTTGTACTTTCAACTTCGGACGATAGAGGGTATGAGCCCTTTATTCAAGGAGGAGGGTGGTTCAATGCTTCAAGGGCAGTTGCTACTCTAGATGGTCAAAATGGGTCTTGGTGGGCTAGTCCAGCACAATGGAATAGTGGCACATTCCAAGGGCAACATAGAGATGCCAATATAAATTTATTAAAACGGGGCGAATCTCAAAACGTAGACATCAATTTTACCAATTCAGGTGAATCAGAGATATTATTGAAATACACTCCAACAAAATTTGCCCCTTTGGAACACAATGTGATGGTGTGGGAAAGTGTAGGTAATGGTAGCGAAGAAGGCGCTAATAATACATGGAATGGACATCAGCCTAGTGAACCTGATTTACTAATCCCCTTACATCTAACCAATAATTCTTCGATTCAACTACATGAAAATACTACCCAACTCCGTGCTCGCGCTACTATCGATTACGCGGCTTTCGACCCATATAAAGAAAGAACAACCCACGAACGAGTATTTTTACAGATTTATCGATGGACAGACTATGATTCTGATGGCATATTTCACAACGATACAGATAATGATGGAATGGTTGATTCTGGAGAATGGACCGAACCTAGTGAAATGGAGGAAGTAACTTATTGGTGGTCAAATGGCCCTCAAGCAGAGGTCAGAGTCGGTTTACCCTTCGAAGATGCAAGGGATGGATTAATGCTGGGCGTTTGGAGACATGTCGATGAATTTTCAGATGAAGATCCGGTTAGGATAGAGATTGATTGGACCACATTCGGTAAGGTCGAAGATCAATGGATAGATGTACAAGCCGAATCTTTAATCCTCGGTGGTAAGAATGAAACTATTAGTATGAACATATCAGTCCCTGAAAGTACTAATCCTGGATTATACCAACATAGTTTATTTATAGAAACATTAACTAAAGATTCTACTGGAAATTTTACTATATCTGAATATAACTGGAGTTTACCAATAGTCACAAATGTCCCATGGGAAGGGCCATTCTCACTTATGCCAAATGAACTCGATGGCAATGTTTCAAACCAAACATTGTATACTGAATCATGGATTAGTGGTGCTACAAGATGGAATTGGCGTGCCGAAAGTGGTGATTGGAGATTTCTGACAATTGACTGGCCTTCTGAATTAGATACCGGAGGTATGGCTATTCTAGATGTTAATTGGGAAGACAATCCCTACACAGATATAGATGTTCTATGGCTTTCTGAAACACAGCACGGCTATCATCAAGAATCAACAGATGCTTATGGAGATTCTACATTCTACATAGAATCCCGATCTACAAATAACCATGCAGGAAGTGGGCAACACAATTGGGGTACTTTTACTGGTACTTCTCAGGAAGTATTCGCTGTTCCTGTTAATGAGGGAGTGCACCAAATGGTCCTTCATACAGCATTACACGGAGTTGAAACCAATGATAATCCTCTGAATATATCAGTAGGATATGTTGTTTCTGAAAATTCTGGTCTTGAAAGAACAGTTACCGATTGGTCTGAAGGTAGTGGTAATGATTCTCTTTACTTATTATCAACAATACCGCTTCCAGTTGATTCAGTAGGAGCTTATGGGTGGAATAAAGAGATAAATTTCGATAATGAAACTGCTTTTCACGATGGTTCGGATAAAATGGACGCCTCTTGGTGGTACAATTTTTCGGTAAGTGATGCCGAAGAGATTTCTATTAATATGGATTCTTATGGCGATTCAGATTTAGATTTGTATCTATTTCGTGATTCCAATGATGATGGTAACTTTAGCTCGAATGAAGAAGTTGCAAGATCTT
>Ga0066856_10000323_pt1 | contig 17761 bp, 10 predicted proteins | sample ETNtaG_5_FD_65605 | JGI IMG/M metagenome (GOLD analysis project Ga0066856, IMG submission 65605) | Marine microbial and viral communities from oxygen minimum zone, Eastern Pacific Ocean - ETNP201406SV205 | ecosystem: Environmental > Aquatic > Marine > Oceanic | place: Pacific Ocean: Eastern...
ACTACCTTTTTGGTACCATAAGGCAGTGTATTAATAGTACTTGTTTGTTGTTTACAATGATGATGATGATACAGTTGCGCGTTTTGCTTGAACATCATGGAGGAAGGAGGAAATGGAGGACGAAGACGACGACGACGACAGTCCCGCCGGGAGAGGAATCTTGATGCTTCGAAAAGCGTTCGCTCTGCCGTTTGCGTTTGGATACACTTTCGCGTGAAGTTTCACGCACTGCGCCTTGAAGAACTCGTATGGTTCACCCAACGCAATTTGATGCGCTGCATTATGTGCCGTCCAATATACTACCGATATTTCTCCCCCCGCTTCTTCGCTCGTAGTAGCAAGAGTAGAACTACTCGCTAATTCCAATAAGTGTTTTCGCAACTGCTCGTATCCGGAAAATTCTTCTAAGTTGATTGTTTTCATCACTAGCGAAGATGATAAAGATGACAACGACGACGACAACGAGTATTTTACGTTTCCCCCTGGAGAAGGAAGGAGAGGAATGCTCGTGTTCTCGCTGACGTCATCCTCGTCCTCATTCTCGCCGTTCTCGACGCACCTTTCAATCGTGCAGACGACGTGAGCGCTCTTGCGTATCGTTTGAAAGCTACTCTTTATTTTCTTCCGCATTCGAATTTTGTATTCAATGCGCTGTTGTTCGTACAATTTTTCCTCTCGCAGTCGATCTTGTTTGTCGCTGATTTCACTCAGATTGGCGCGTCGTTTTGGCACGTGGCGACTTTTCTTTTCGAGAGCATGTTGCTTTTGCGTCGGTTGTTGTTTGCTTGCGTGTTTTGATATGTTGTTGTTTCTGTCCGTAATGATCTTCGTTGCTGATGATTTAGCTCTAGCTCCATATCCCCATTTCAAATGCTTCGCGCAGTGCTTATGTCCCGGCTCGGCTAAACAGGAACAGCGCCAACTCTTGCCGTCGTTTCTCGTGCATCGCATCCGAGTGATGTCATTATTTGATGCGGATGTGGTCGGTAAAGGTGCGACAGATCTCGCCTCCACCTCTGCCTCGCTCAAAACCGTCTCTTTCACAAGCCGCGTCAACCGCGCGAACACTTCTTCCACCTCTCCATTTTTTTCCCTCGGAAGAACCAACATCTCCTCTAAAATAAATTTCGCCATCTTCGACAAAATCCACTCTTTGTTGTGCGCTTGCGTCTCGTGCTTTGTTACTCTCTTGTACACCTTTTGCAACGCTTTATTCGACGTCTTTTTACAGATGCTTTGAAACCGTTTATCCCGCTCTACCGTTTCCAACAGTTTCTTCGCCGCCGCTTTCCTCGCCGCCTCGATCGCCTCGATCGCGTTTTGCATGTCCAAAGGCCCTTTCGGTGACCTCGTCGCGCCCGTCCCGTTTCCGTCTTCTTTCCCTCCTCCGGCCCCTTCTCGCATTGCGCCTTCTTCTTCTCTTTGTGTGGCGTCGTCTTCCCCTCCAACCATGCTTTAAAAAAAACTCGGTCTTTCTGAGCACCTTCTTTCTCCAAATTTTTTTCCGCTTTTTTTGTGTTTATGGCACCCCGACCTTTGAGTGCCTTTTGTTGAAACGCTTTTCAAAAGCGCCCTTTCTTTTTCTTTCTCGGGTTTCGCGCTGCTTTCGAGGCCAAGAACCGAATACCTTTTTTGGTCGTCGTTTCCGCGTGCCTTTCCCCGCGTCTTCTTCCTGGGCCAAAGAATCGTTTTGTGGTTCTTATCGACGACGCGGTTTTGAATCGGCGCGATTTGGACGATTTTGCGCACAAAATGAATTTGGAATATTCCCGTAAAATCCAATTTTGTCAAAGTCGTTGTGTCTGAATCGGATGTGCGCGGGAAAAAAACAGAGTCCCGTCGTCCTTTTCCACCAAAGCCAACGTCGACGCCGAGAACACCACCAACACAAACACCACCAACAAAGCGTCGCTCTTCGCTCGCTCTCTCTCTCCGCAGAAGAAGAACCCTTTTGTTGGAGTCGAGACAAAGATGTGACTTTGAAGATATATAAATATATCCTCAAAAGTCGTTTCGTGTTTTTTTGTGCCTTTTTAACGACCTTTTTTGGGCACTTTTTCGTGCCTTTTGGTGCGTAAAACGTGCCTAAAAGACGGGAAACTATGGACTCACCAGCAAAAAAGGAGAAAAAGGCGTCGAACGCGCGCCAAAAGGGTCCTTCTCATCCCTGCGCCATACTCTGTAGGCGTCAACCGCGCGCGACGCTCTCTTTCACCTCTCCCGTGCTGTCTGTCTCTCTTTCTCTCGCTGGAGAGGACACACCCAGAACGCCGAAGAGAAGAGAGAGGAGCGTTTCTTTCTCTCCAGGCGGATTTTGGACGGCATTCGTTTACGTGGCTCTCTTTGACACGTTTCGCATCCCAGCTCCAACGCAGCTCAAAAACACGGTGCCGCTTTCCGGTTCAGGTTGGATGTTAAACGTAACCCCGAAAAACGCGCGGACGGTGCGCAAACACTGAATACTTCTCGGCGTGAGTTGGCCTAAACGCACGCGGCAGATTTGGTCTGGAGAGCACGCTAATAAAGTTAAAACTAAAGCTTGGTGGGAAGAGTCACATACACCACCGCGTTGGATTTCGGAGACTAAGGCTTCGGCGCATTCGCGGCCGTAATCTTCGGGCGTTTTTTGCGCGTCGTTGTCTTTGTCATCGTCTTTGTCGTCGTCTTTGTCGTCTCCGAGAGTACCATTCAACAACAACTGCCCTTCGTCGTCTTCCTTCTCTCGCTCGCCTCTCGTACTCGCGCTGCTACAATCGCTCCCTAAAACGCACCCTTCGGTCGTCTCCGCGACCAACGATATCCCATACGCCGGCGAGTTCCCTCCTTCCTTCCCGTTGTGATGGTCGGTGAAAATATACACGTCCGGTAAAAAATTATTCAAAACGCCTCTGGCGCCATCGACCAACCGATTCGCCATCTGAGGTGGAATCTTCGCCGTAAACGCTACCCCTCTCACGCGTTTGACCAACCCTTCGGAAACCCAATCGATTCCTCCGGGTAACTCTTTCGCGATTGGAAACGACAACTTCACCTCGCCTCCCCCATCCGGCGGACACCCTCTCTTCGCTATGTGCAAACTCAACCCATCGTCGCATCCAAAACGTTTTTTCAACATCGGCAGCGTCACCGTCCGAAACGTATCTACGCTCACTTCTTCGTCGTCGTTCGTTACTCCAGTCAACGTAATTTCCATCGGTTTCTTCCCGAAAATCCCAATCGCGCACAACGCTTCCAAATAGTATCCCAAACCTCTTCCCGTGCCGCAATCGTGAGTCAATCGTTTCCCACCGATGACGACGCCGGGTTTGTATTTCAAAGACGTCCCGGATTCGTTGATGATAATTTCCGAGCCATTCGTTATTTTATCCAACAACCGGAGAAAAGAGGCTTCGTACGCACGTATGCCCGGGTTGGACGTGCCCGTCGCCCGAATGTCGTCGATTCGGACTGGACGGCTGCTCAACGTCGCACAGACGAGTCGATGGCGAAGGTTTTGGGACCCTTTGAAGCGAACGTAGTCGGTTTTATGATGACCCCCGACGTTTGACGGCATGTCGTCTTTTTGAAACCGTCCTTTTTACGTCTCTTCTCGCGGAAAAATCACTCCTGCGCGCGAAGAAATGGAGGCGATGATGTTTCAGAGCTGTTTAGAGAGGCGGCGACGACAAAGGCTGAAAAAGCGCGACGACGAAATTTTTCTTTTGGGTGTCGTAACGATCGATGATGCTATGCACGGTAGTAGTAGTAGTAGTAGTAGTAGTAGTAGTAGTGTTAATCAGTTCCAAACGCTCTGTCCCCGGCATCACCTAACCCAGGGATAATAAAGCCTTCCTCGGTGACGTTCTCGTCGATTATCGCCGCGTACACGACCAACCCGGGAAACGATTCGCTCAACTTTGTCAGCGCCGGCGGCGCGGCCACGCAACACATCACTCTCACATTCTTCACGTCCGCACCTTTATCCAAGACGTCCTGAACGACTCTGACTATAGTTCCCCCCGTCGCTAACATCGGATCTGAAATCAGAACCTTATCTTCTTTCGAAAATCCATTCTTCGGTAACTTGTCCAAATACTTCGTCGCCTCTAACGTCGTCTCGTCTCGCGCGTATCCGAGATGGTACGTTTTTGTCGTCGGTAAAACTTCGTGTGCTTTATCTACCAGCGTTAATCCCGCTCTCAGCACTGGAACGATCGATATCGCTTTCGACGGGTCCACCACTTCCACGTTCGCCACCGCCAGGGGGCCTTGGACTTGCGCCTCGTACGTCTCCAACCAGTCTCGGCTCAGTTCGTACATCAAAATCTTTCCAATTTCCGCCATCGCGGATCGAAACAGCGCCGACGGCGAGGCGGCGTTGCGCGCGACGGCGAGCCAGTGTTTCAAGAGCGGGTGTGGCGGGACGTAAATGAGCATCTGGTTCGGGTTGATGTTCGGCGTCCCTAGTCCTCCTTCTTCTTTCGTCGCCTTCGCTTTGATGGTTTTGCGCTTTACATCGCCGCCGCCCAATAATCCTCCTCCTCCTCCTCCCTTTTCAAAGGTCGGTCTTCTCGTGGTCGTTTTAAAGCGCATTCTTTTCTTCTGAGACGACGACTTTGACGGTGTCGTCGTCGACGACCTCCTCGAAGACGAAGCAAAAGTCGCGGCACACCGCATCGTCGCGAGGACGACGACCTCTCTACTCGCTGGTGGTTTTTTGCCCCTTTACGAGAACAAAAGGAGTAGTCGTGTGTAATAATGGGGAAAAAAGCGACGATGCATTTTATCTCGAATCATCCCGTATCTCTTCTTCATTCATTCATTCATTCATCCTTTACGAAAAAGATGACGACGATGGACGCGTGTCTTCGATCGCAAAAGCCGCAAAACGCCTCTTTCGCCGCCGCTCCCGCAAAAAAAGCCGTTTCCTTTGGTTGTTCGAGGAAGCGCGCGTCGAGAAACGTCGTCGTCTTTAAAGCGACGACGACGACTTTGACGACGATTGGAATCCGAATGGGAACGCGACGACACGGAGTAGTCGCAAAGAGCACCACCGATTCGCAACAAAAGGAGAAGACTGTTGTAAAAAAAACGTCCCCGCGCGTCGAGCCGTCCTCCGTCACGCTCGTCCTCCTCGCCGGCGGCGTCGGGAAACGCATGGGTGCAAACATGCCGAAGCAATATTTGCCTTTGCTCGACGTGCCGATTGCGGTGTACTCGCTGAGAAAATTCGCCACCATGGAAGAAGTCGGAGAAATAGTGGTGGTTTGTAACGAAGACTACGACGAGGTGTTCACGAAGGAAAAGATCGAGAAACCAATCTCGATTGCCCGACCAGGCGCGGAAAGACAAGACTCGGTGTTCAACGGAATAAGCAAAGCGAGAAAAGAGGCAAAGTTACTCGCCATACACGATAGCGCGAGGCCGTTGACAGATTTGGACGACGCGCGAAGATGTTTCGAGGACGGCGCGAAGCACGGAGCGGCGGTGTTGGCGGTGAAGTGTAAAGCGACAATCAAGCAAGCGAATGAGGATGGGAGCATCGATAAGACGTTGGATAGGAATTTGTTGTGGGAGATGCAAACGCCGCAGGTGATAGAACCGAATTTGTTGAAAGAGGGATTTCAATTTGTGAAGGAGAATGGGTTGGAGGTGACGGACGACGTTTCGGTCGTCGAACACTTAGGGAAGAGAGTGCAAATCACTGAGGGGAGTTATTATAACATTAAGGTGACGACGCCAGAGGATATGTTCATCGCGGAGAGGTTATTGAACGAAGAACCAAAGCTTAGATGCGTGTAATAATAGTCTTTTTATTATAACACTTTGTTTTACTTTGTTATTATGTACTTTTACACGACGCAAGAAGTTTGCGTCGACGCCGGTTTTGCTTTGGTCGGCGCCGGGAACTCTCGAAATGTTTTGTACGCCGTATCAAAATATAAAGGCTGTGCAAAGCGATCGTCAAGGCGTTCCCAATGTCCACGCTCTTCGTCTCCGTCGAAATTGTGTTCAAACTCATCGGGAGAGGTATCGTTAAAAACGCATCCGCAGCACGTATCTAACACGAAAACAACGAGCACGAACATGGTGAGACCAAGATAGAGTGTTTTCAAAATCACGCGCTGAACAATGGAATCGATGTGAGAACGAACATCGTTCTGCACGACGTACGTAACGCGTGTTTCCTTGGACCAGAACATAGTTGGAAACGATGCCCACATTTCGATCTCGTCTGCGTCTTTCCCTCGCAGTAACGGAAGAGGAGGATACTCGACTATGAAATCTTGATCTTCAATTTCTCCTGCGATTTCCCAATACGTCGGATGAAAATCATCGTCCTCCTCATCGTCGTGGTCAACATCATCAGCAGCGAATTTTTCGTCTTCTTCTTCTTCTTCTTCTTCTTCTTCTTCTTCTCTTTCTTCTTCATTTTCTTCGCTTCCTTTGCTTTCTTCGACGAACGATACATCATAGAAGTCTACCGTCTCGAAACCTCGAACTGTGACTTCGACGTCGTCGTCGTCGTCGTCTCTTTCGTCGTCATCGCTAAAAACGTCAGTCAACCACGCGTCATTTTCTTCCCCTTCTTCTTCCACTTCGCCACTCCGCGTCGCCATCGAAGGAAACGCGTTCGTTGACAAGACGGCCGTTTCTAATAAAACGTCCTCTCCCTGTCCCTGTCGTCGCGCGAGCGAAGCAGAGGACGACGACGGCGACGACGACGTTTTCGCGCAAGAAACCACCGAAGAAAACGCGCAAAGCGCGACCATCGTCGCGACGACCAATCGCTCGTGATGAGTGCGCATGGTTTTGTGCCTTCTTTTTTCCGAGCGCGCAGAGATGTACGTTATAGATACAAAAAAAGGCGTTTTTTATATCTCTCTCGCGTGTATTTTTGAAGCGTTATGAAGAAAATACGACTTCAGTCAAAATAAAAAATGTCATAAAAAAGCAAAATCCGGAACGTCAACGGTGTTCTTGTTCTTGTTTTAATCTCGAGTTTTGTCGACACGTTTCATCCGCGCTCGAGGGAGAATTGTTCGCGGCGCGCGCAATCCAGATCGATCCGGCGGCGGCGTCTGTCGGCGGTGGCTACGCGCTTTCCTTTATTATAAAAAAAACGCTTCGAAAAATCATTCGAAGAGGAGAGAAAACAACAAAAAATGGTGTCGTCGCCGCGACATCAACGGCAACGAGAAGAGCCGGAAAACATCGACTCCGTCGAACGCTTGGAAAAGCACAACGCGTCGTACGTCGGCCAAAGCGCGGACGGGTACAAAAACGACCGATTTGGCCCGGATGAGATTGACGTGCTCGTCGAAGCGCTGAGGATTGACAAAGAAGAGAAGGAGAGAAGCGAAAAATTTTACTTTCGCGTCTGCGCGTCGCCGTCGTCGTCTTCAGATGCGTTCTCGTTAGCCGAGAGTTTCCTCGACAACGTTCCGCACCTCTTCGCGACAAAAATATTGACAAAATTGGACGATCAAGACCGCGCCGTACTCTCTCGGTGTTCGAAACGAATGCGCGCGTTCGTTAAGAATGAGTTTGGCGAAACGAAATACACGAAACTGTGCGTAAGAAAATTTGCATCGAGTAAAGAAGGCATCGAGTACGCGAAGCTATGCGGTGTACCGAAGACGGAAAGAACGTTTGCGAGCATCGCTAGAATTGGAAACGTGGAAGCTTTGGGGTTCGCTCTCGATTCGGATTGGCCGCACGACGTGAAGGCGGCGACAGCATGCGCGCGAGGGAACCACTTCGAAACGTTGCGATGGATGAGAGCGAATGGATTGAAATGGGATAAGAAAGAGGTGTTATTCGCTGCAATGGAGAATAAAAACGTGGAGATGGCCGAATGGATCATGATGCAAGAAGGAGAAGATGAAGAAGAAGATGATGATGATCACGATGATGATAACAAATGATAATGATGTGCCTAGATGTATTCATTAAATGCTACGCGTCTCCTCCTCCTCCTCCTCCTCCTTTCTTCCTTTCCGCTCTCGCCGCTCGCTTCGCCTCCAAAGCCGCTTTCTTCTCCTCTTTCGTCAACTTCCTCGCAAACATCGTCTCCACGACTTCCTCTTTTTTGCTCTCGTTCTCCTTTTCGTCTCCGACTAACCCGTCGCTCCTCGGCCTCGATCTCGGTACTTTGTCGCCTGCTTTAAAAAACAAAGGTTTTCGTTCGTCCGACGGCAAAATAGCTGCGAGTCCGTGCGATCCGCTTTTCCAATTCAACAAAGGCGCGTCTAAAACCATCCCTTCCGACATCTCCCCTCCGACTAACTGTTTCTTAATCACCGTCCCGTCTTTCAACGTGGACCCTACTTTCGCTATCGCTATCAGCACTCCCGCTTCGGACACGTTTTTCGCGTTCGTGACGATGCGCAACACTTTATCGTCGTCGTCGCCGTCGCCAACGTCAACCGCGATGCGTTTCAGGTTGTCTTTGTTCGGAATCGGTTCGACGGAGAGAACTTTGGCCACGACGAATTGAGAGAGGTACTTCTCGTCGGAGTCGGAGTCGGAGTCCTCCGACATCTTTTTGGAACGTCGCGTCTGGAAAGCGCTCGAGGAGTGGCCACACTCGGTTGGGGTACTTAAGGAGAAGTGGAGGACAAAGAACCTTTAATGTGTTTAGGGTTTCATACTTTGGGATACCTTTGACTCAAATTGAAATCAACTTGCGCTCCAATCCGAACGCGCCGCGCGGCGCAAAAAGCACCACCGAAAAAGACGACGTCGACGACGACGACGACGACGATGCGCGTCTTCTATTCCGAGCGGCGCGACCAGTCAGTCCGCGCGTCCGTATCGAAACGGGTACCAATTACTCCCACGCGCGAAAACGATGAGAGAGAGAGAGAGATTCCAATTATGAACGCGAAGGAAGGAAAACAGCTGCACAAGACGCGAGGCAGGCGAGCGAGGAAGAGTAAACGAAACGATGACGACGACGGTGGTAATGCGAACGCGTCGCGAGAATCAAAATTTGCGGCGGCGCCTGAATATTCTTCACTTTTGAATAACAACAAGAGCAACGAATTGGTGGTGCCGCCTGCTTCAAACGAGCGGAATATCGCAAACGTGCCCCTGCGCGTGGAACATTCCTCTGTCGCGGTCGGCGCTTCGAGAACCTCCGCGAACGCAAAAAATTTGTTGGCGTCTGTGGCTGGAGAGAAAGTGTTCCCGACCGAAGGTGGGATACAGGGACGCGCGTATGATATGGCATGCGAGGCGGTGGCGTTTGCGACATTTATGGATGACAATAACAACAACGCGGTGGAACGCGCGATGAGGAAGATGAAGCGGTTGCGGTTGGCATGTAACGGGAATGGTGAAGATATAATCGAGTGGAAGAAACACGAGAGGTGCGCTCGGTTGGCGTTGGGACGCTGCGTGGAGTGGATGGAGAAAGAATACGCGGGCAAGGAAGAGAGGAAAGTCGTGCGATTAGGTGTTCGCGCAGTTAGGGTACTCGCCAAGTATGCGGATGCAGGCGAATATTCCAAATTTGATGACAACGAATATGATAGAAATATTAATAGCTGTAGGAGCAGTAGAGGAGGTGAAGGGAACAAAAGTGGAGCTAATAAAAACCCAAAAAAGTTAAAAGGACTTTCACGGATGGTATCGAAAGCGGCTTTGAGAGCTGGCTTGCGCAAATCAAAGAAGCAACAACAACAACAACAACAACAACAACAACAAAAGTTTAGCCATGACGTTGTGAGCGATGATGATAACGGGAATTATAAGGATGAGGAACCTGAAATGCTGATGGAGAAGAAGTCGATGAAGCAGAGAACTGTTGGTGCTTCTGAGAGTAATATTGCGAATGAAAACAAACTCGTCAAAGTGACAATGACGCTGTACGACGAAAGCAATGCAAAGATTTTAAAGTTTGTTTCGAAGAAAGCGACACCGTTGACGTATCCACTCTCCCCCTTCGACATGCAAGATGGAATGAAAGAGGCAATATTTAATGCGGTGACGCCATCTTTCGTCGCGAATAAAATACACTTGATTGAAATTGAGGTGGTTGACGTCACTTCTACAGGTAATCAGGTGTCGGCAAACGAAGCTTTGATATCTACCGACGACGGAGAGGAAAAAGATGAACTCGAAAGGAAAGTATTCGATCCAGAAAGGTTTTCATCTTCTTTCGGAGTGGCTGATTCCAATGCTGTTGGGATGGTAGAAACAAACATGGTCAGAGCATCCATCATTACAAGGCGCAATTATCCTATACTTGGTCGTGTGTGCCTTCCCATCGGTTCGATCGGAGATACATCGTTGAAGAGTGCATCTCGCGATCTTACCTTAGCGTTAGAAGCAATCGATGGCGTGACAGCGACAGCGACGATTGGAACTGTCGACGCGAGCGTAGACTCTTTCATATCCTATGAGAAGAAGAGCAAGAACAGCGACCATACCGGTACGTTCTCAAAAAAAGGGCACGCAATTATACCGACTAACGGCGAACTGGACATTTTACAGTACGCGAAAATAGGCATAGCGACTTTGCGATTTTTCACGCATCTTTATCGAGGCGAAAGCTGTCGCGTCTTCATTTACGAGGTTTTACAAGATATAGCTCGCACGCACTGCAAAGAGAAGGATGTTGCACCACGTTCTGGAGTAGCCGTGTGCGAGGCGTATGCACTGTTTGAAAAGTGGTGTCCGGAAAAGATGCTGTATGCTGATAGCCGTAGAAAACGTATAGGGGGTGTGGAAAACAATGATATGAGAATAGCAGAAGTGTTTCGAGATGCGTTGGCGAACGTTGCAGCGGCGATTGCAGCAGAAAGACACGGCGAATTGGAAAAAGTGTATTTTACGAAACTAGCCAAGGAAACTCGAGATATGTGCGTTAGAACTCTCGAAATGTATGGATTTGACGACATGCATTACGATGATGATGATGATGATGATGATGATGATGATGATAGTGATGATGCGCAAAGCATTCAAGCGAATGGAATAGAAAACGTCGAAAGTGATATGGAATTAGGCTCTAGGGAGAAGAAAACAATGTTGATTATGGAGACGTTGGCAATTGTTTCTGAACCTTTAGGAGTAATTTCTAAGAGTAATCTTTTTTCCTTGAGATTTTCGAAGATTGCGCGCCAGTGTGGAACAAACTTATTTCGTAACCGCTTTAATGCAAATGTTTCTGACGCTATCGGTCGCATCACGCTCTCTGGAACTTTGAAAATGATTGGGAGCTTAATAGGACATTCAAAAAGTGACGCCAGAAAATTGCGCGAACGGTTTCCGAGCGAAGCGAATCCCGTATACTTTGCATTTGAAGCAAGTTTATCACGCACGTTGACTCTAGTCGCAAGTACTCTGACTGCATGTGGTGAGAAAGGATTGAATCCAAAATATGAAGAAAACGTTGTGAAATTTATCGATACGGAACTCTTCCAGTTAGCGAAAGCGTACGAAGCAGAGATTCCTCCCAACAGCGGCTTTTCCTTCCTCTCTCGCAGAAGTGATTTTCTAACTGCAACTGCATCAACAATGCCCTGTTATTGTTCAGAATCTGTTAAATCTGCGTACAGAAATTATGAGCGTGCGTTACATCCTGCCATTCAAGAGTCCGTAGAATATGCCACAGAGGAGCTCAAACGCTTCGTTTCGACTCATTGTATAGGCAGTCCCAGCGATTTTCCAAAACCGATACCGATGAACCACACTACTGGTGATATGCACTCTGCGGCCTCCGAAGACGTATTGCGTGCGTGCGAGGAGATATGTGAAGCATTAACTTTCTCAATGCAGCCGAAATATAGAAGAAGGTTCCACGTGGAGAAAATTGCGCTCGCGATCAAAGAAAGTCTGGTGGAATATTCTGAGGCACAGAAGTTATACGCCACAGTTCTCATAAAAAGAGCGCGGAGGAGTGAAGTCGAGCGATTATCCAGAGATGAAGACTTATCCGTGGGCATATCGAGCGTGTTTGAAGATGGATCTTTTTATGGGCGAATATCAAACGCGAACAAGTGTTTCGAAGGGTTTATAAATCTCATGGAAGAGTACCCTCGATGTTGGAAAAAGATTGCTAAAGAGAAGGACGATGAAACAGACGAAAATGCTGCCGAAAACGGTCAGGAGGAGAGTATCTCGAGCGTGAACACGCAAATTCAGTATGTCGCATCCAGCGCATACAAAAAACTAAAATCAAATCGTGACGAGATGCTCCACGCCCTGGCCGAACTCTTTTCACAACGCATCTCGAGAGATCTGAAGGTTGCTATTTTTGACACATACGATGATTCACGTAAATTCGCAACCATGCGGTGTTTGAACATGGTAGAAGCAGAGATTATCCGTGCCGATACATCGTTATCGTTGGGGTGCAGCAAAGTATTCTTAAAGGCATTACATGCTGGTATTTTGGACGCAATCGAACGAATCGTTTTGGGTTCGAGACTAGACCCGTTTAGCAAAGCAGATTTAACACGTGGAGATTCCGGAAAGTTTTCCGATGGAAATCATGCTTTTTTTGATGCATCTACAACGCGAATTACGGAAGTGACGCACTCCCGGTGCGTGCAATTTTGCGATGACGTCTCTGAATTTTTCAAAGCAGAATACAAAAAGATGAACGGCAATGATGGTTACGCAAGGACGCTTCGAGATGTGCAGAAATCAGAAAGACGTACCCGCCGGATTTTAGATCTGTGGTACACACCTACGATGGAGGTAGCAAAACTCGTTCCAGAAGAAGAAGAGACCAGAGAACGGGTAAGTTCGATGGATGTGCTTCGCATTCTCAAACAGAGAGGCGACAAGGACAAATGGGCGAGAGATGTTGTCAGGGGCGGAGCTCAAAATCTCGCGCATTCACTTTGCGCTCGCGTTATTACGACTTTCAATGCAAAATTGAAACACGAAGGGGAAAAAGCATTGCTTGGATGTTGGCCGTGTCGCTCAGATTTTGGTCTGCGAGGTTGCGTATTCGTCACGTCAACTGCGATTGGATTTACGACTTTTTGTTTTGGTATTCGTTTCGAGAGCGCTGAAAATGCGCATGAACAACAGCATCAAAGGGAATGGGTTTGTGAAGTGGACAGAATGTGCGCACTGTTACGTATTGAGAGTGAAGACGGTACTCCAGGAGTGCATATTCAGCTCGACGATCGCTCATCGTTGTATTTATCCGAGTTTGGCGACGAAGAAATATCGTATTCCACGGAAAAGAGAGCGATTGAACGAGACATGTTCGTAACAACTTTACGAACTCACGACAAGTTTGCACCGAGAGGTGGAAAGCGAAGGGAGAAAATAAAAGACACCGGCAATGACGAGAGCAAGAGCGAGGTTTCCTACGAGTCGTCCATTGCTCCGGCACCTCCGCGTGAATTCAATATTTTACCAAATAGTGACCCGCAACTAAAAGTATTCGAAGACGTGTATAAAAATGAAACCAATGGCTTTAAAATTCATGGTCAAATCTGCGTTAATCGATACACAGTTCAGTTTTTACCGTCTGATGAAACCATAACGGGAGTGACGATATTTCTTAGGAACATAAGCCCAACTTTTGTTCGAAAACGAAAAGTTGGATGGACCAACGCGGAAGTATGGATATCTGAAGGCTTCATCTTTTCCGGATTAGATTTGAAGGTAGCGGGCGAACTCGCCAAAATGATTAAAGTTGGGATAGCGATGGTTACTTAGGTAGTTCTTATCGATTTTGTATGTTTATACATGTATTCTTAAGTTGTGTCTCTCTCTGTAGTATGTTTATTGAATAGGTTACACTCTCACTTCGATCTCACCTTGTAAATCTGCCTCGGCATCTCGAAGCTTTTCAGCCAATGCTTCAACAAAAGCTGGCCTTAAGGAACTCGAGAGAAAAGTGGTCTCGTCCCCTTCTTCCATGTCTTTCTTCTTTTCGATAACTTTTTCGATAGATTTGACCCATGTCAGCGCCTTTTCCGGCTCGTCCAGTCTTTCCATATGCGTTGCTCGATTAAAAGCCAATGAAACCAAATATTCCGCTTCAGCAGTTGGAAATAATATCACCTCGTTCACACCAGCTAGTGGTGGCTTCAATGTCGAAAGCCTCGAAAAAATTTCCAGCGCTTTCTCGTTCTGCTCTTCTGCTGCGAAGAGTTTGCGAAAGGCAGCAGCTAACGTGATGCCGTCGAAAGCTTCCTGGTTGTTATTAGTTGAAGTTTCTGTTATGCGTTCGATGATATTGTTGTTGATAACAGAAATGGCTGCTTTGTCATCCGGATAATCCTCACAAAATCGTAGTAATACTCGCGGCGAAACTTTTGAGCCCTGCGCATCGCAAAACGCTTGTACTTCATCCGTGCTCAAAGATGTTCCACCTTTTCGTTTCATTCGCAAGTTAAGCAAAGCGTATTCATACGCAATCAAATTTCCTTCGTATCTGCGTATTATTTTCATCTGTCCATCGTCACCGGAGTATCTGTCCTTCGCTTTTTCGATACGTTCTTGAAACTTTGCAACTGCTTTTTCTGTCTTTGAAAGTGATTTTTCATCGTCCTCGCGCATCTCGTCAAGCATAGCAGCTATCGCGATCTGAAAGCAAGTTAAACCCATACAACTTGCGCGATATTTTGAAGCTTGAGACGTTTCTTTGTCGTATTCTTGTAAAGACTGGACACGTTCAAGCAGTTGTGCAGCGGTGAAAGAGAGACGTCTGACGCAATCAATCAAGGATGAGGACGACGAAGTCGATTTTTCGATCGTCGCGCGCTTTAAGCATAAATCAACCAAGTCGAAGACAATATCAATTATTACGAGGCTCTCAGGAAATATTTTCAGGAGCATGGGAACCTTTGCCGTTCTCGCGAGCCAGTGCGCCACGTCGGAAGCTAACATTGTGAAAAATTTTGAGGGATCGAGCGTTGTCGGTGTTCCGGTAGATAAGGTTTTCCATGCATACGCTAGATACGCGCGGAACACCGTCGCTTCGTTCTTCAGATTATTCGTGTTTTCTTCGTCTTGCTTTTCTGGTGTCGTCTTTTGTTGTTGCCGCTGCGGTGCGTTCAGCTTCTTTTTTTCACAATTGTGTAACGCTTCCCATGCCGACCTTAATGCATTGGTGATTATTTCTGTGTCTGCCAATGAGTCGAGCTCGGAAGCTGCAAAAATGATTGCATTTTGGTCTCCAACCCTACAAATTGTGTGAAATGCATTCTTAACGCGTGAAACAATCATCATCTTGTTGTTAGTACCAGGATCAGATAACTCGTTATCGTGCTCTCCTCTGCCTAGAGGAGTCGTATTTTCCTCCTCTTCGAGAGTGGCATCTTTTTCTTTGCAACACAAATTTTGTAACTCTGCTCTGCAAAGTTTAAGTCGAAGTAATGCGGTAGATGCTGAAACCAGACGCATCTCTTGACTTTCGTATGACTCGAGCGCTTGCACTGCGTGAGAAGCTAGTGCGACGGAAGAACCATCAGAAGGGGACGATGCGCTCAGAGCACAAAACGCCCGCGTTTTAAGGGCGTCTGCTACGTCGTTCTGAAAATTTTGAAATTCAATCGAGTCCTTATTTTCTGGAATCAATCCTGCATCGTGGCGAAATTTATCCATCGCAACAACATTTTCAAATGCACCGTGCGCGAGCTTAGCCAAACTTTTCGCATTTTCTCGATTGGCTGCTTCTGCGCTGAATTCCAACCCAACCGCATGATTCCACGCCAAAGCTCGAGCGCGAGTGAGTAGAGGCGAGCTTTCCTTCGAATCGCCAGACGTCAATGTTTGCGCAATTAGCGAAGAAGGAGTTAGTAACTGTTCTGCGTATTTGATCGCGGTAGATTCGTTCACTTCGTTTGTTGTTGACGTTGACGATGCTGAAGATGTGAGTGAAAACGCTGCCCAAAACGAGCTTGCAATGAGCGCAAACTTGCACTCGTCGTCTTTCGCATTTTGAATAGCTCTCAAGCGTTTTTCAATCCTATTTAACCCAATATTAACGTCCCTTTTCGCGAGTGCAAGTAAGAATGCGGCGGAAGCAAACGTTCGTAACGTTCTTGTCTTCTCAAATCGTTCGTTTTTTGTGTTACCATCCTCGCCGAGCACACGAAGCGCACATTTTTCTGCATAATCCACGTTTCCATCACTCAAAAGTGACGTTTGCGCCGAGAGAAGTAAAGTTTGCGCGTCTTCAACCGTGTCTATCGCATCTTTGCTTTTCGTGTTAACATCTTCAACCAACGTAAGATGTCTAGAAGCATCTTCGTTTAAGAATACGCAAACTTTCGCCGCTCGAGTTCGCATATTTTTCTTGGTCGCGAGCGGGAAAACTGATTCGTCGATCGTCTCTGCGACTTCAATCAAATTCTCCAAGGCAACTTTAATCACGTCCATCATCTTTTCCTTCGTCGTTTTCTCATCCTCGTCGCTCGAAAGGTCGAGATCTTCCACGTCTCTGGCCAATTTTTCCAGAGCACTGAAAAAAATAGAAACCATCTGCGCCTTTTTCGCTGATTCGCTACTCGACGACATCTCATTAGCAAACAATAACGTTTTCGCGCACTCCGTTAACATCGAAGACGCTTTCGACAAGTCATTCAAGCGAATAAAATTCGCTGCTCGAAGTGATGCAACTTTGAAATTTTGGAAGAAAACGTCGTTGTGTTCCTCTTTTTCTTCTAACTCCTCGTTCAAAGGAGATTCATCTTCTGACAAATCAAAATCAAATCGCGTCCCTTTCAAAGCTGTTTTGAAGTACTTCTCTGCCATTGAAAATCGAGCGCAGTTGTAACACGTCTCCGCTAATTTCCCACTCAAAGATGACAATAATTTTTCATCGATAGTAGTATTTTTCGTGTGGCATGTACTTTTTGCCTCTGTCAACAGCTCCAGTACTTTCTCGCGCACGTTTATAGAAACAACCGCCGCGCCAACGTTCATCGCTTTTGTATCGCTCACCACCGCCACATTCCAACATCGAATCATGCACTTCGAGAAAAACGCACACTTTTTTCCAATCCATTCTCCATCATTTGCAGACGTGTTTTCAGCCGTAGGCGGTGGTGCCGCCGCCGCCAAAATGTCCTCGGGTACCTCAATCGCTTTCAGCGCTGTCTCCACGTCTCGCAGCCTGCCAAGAAACTGCATTTGATCGTCCTCTTTATCCGCCGTATCTAACGCGCGTTTCAGCTCGCGCATATTTCTCGACAGTTTTATCAACAGCAATTCTTCGTTGTCTTCTTCGTTGTGCGTCCCTTCGTCCATTCTCGTCGGATAAATTTTGTTCTCCGTTTCCATCTCCTCTTCTTTCTCTTCCTTCTCTTCTCCTTCTTTCGCTTTCTTCAACTTTTTCGCGTGCACAGAGGACGCTTTTTCGGCTGTTTTCGCCGCCGTCGGACTTCTCGCCGTTTTCTTCCCGCCTTTCTTCGCGGCGGCGTTCACGTCCAGCATCGGCAAAGAAGGCATCGACGACGCGTTTTTCGCTTTAGCGCCCGTCGTTTTCTTCTTCGCCGTTGTCTTCTTCTTCCGTTTTTCGTCTTCTTCTTCTTCTTCTTCTTCTTCTTCTTCGTTGTCTTCTTCTTCTTCTTGCGTCTTCCCGCCCCGCGGTGTCTCGCCGACGCGCGCCGTTGCGCTCGCCGGACGCGGAGGCTTCTTCTTCCTCCTCGTCTTTGCCTTCTGCGAGGAAGAGGAGAAGATCTCTTTGAATCCCATCGTGCTTCTCCGTCTTCTACCCGAGCGCGTTTTAAAAGTGGCGTCGTAAAATAGGCATTCAAAAAAGGAGTGTATTTTTCGTACGAAGAAAAACATAAAAGGAAAA
>Ga0066856_10000325_pt1 | contig 17620 bp, 10 predicted proteins | sample ETNtaG_5_FD_65605 | JGI IMG/M metagenome (GOLD analysis project Ga0066856, IMG submission 65605) | Marine microbial and viral communities from oxygen minimum zone, Eastern Pacific Ocean - ETNP201406SV205 | ecosystem: Environmental > Aquatic > Marine > Oceanic | place: Pacific Ocean: Eastern...
TTTGAGTTCACCTCGATGTCGATTGGTTGACAAATTCTTATTTCACAAAAATTCACAATCAAACACACAAAAGAAGACGCCGATATAGGCTGGAACATACACTCCTCCTCCTCCTCCTCCTAATACTACTAATAATAACAACAGCACTATAGATTACCGAAAACCTAAATGTCTGCCTTCGAAGAATTCGGGATTTGTCCAGAGCTCATCACTTCCTGTGAAGAGAACGAGTGGAACATTCCGACGGCAGTTCAAGCCGAAGCGATGCCGTTAATTTTGACCGGCGGCGACGTCTTAGTGGCTTCTGAAACTGGGAGCGGCAAGACCGGAGCGTTTGGATTGCCGGTATTACAAATCGTCCACGAAGTTCTCGTCGAGCGCAAGAAGAATGAGGTCGTAGGAAATGATGGTGATGGAAACGACGCAGCAGCAGCAGCGAAGCAGACGACGAAGAAGCAGAAGACCATAAAAAACAACACGAAAGAAGAAACAAACAATAGAATAAATAAAACACCACGGTTATCGAGCACAGATCGAAACGCACTTTTTGCCATAGACGAGGAAACTTCGAACGGTCTCAAAGCAGAATGCAGAGCAAAGCACGCGTGGGCAGGCGCGAGATGCACCATGGGGTATTGTACTTCTCCAAACAACAATAAGCACACGAAAGTAGCGTACGAGTGTTCCGTCTTGGATGACGGTTTAGTTAGGCTTGGATTTAGCTTTGTCAATGCCTCTTTGGATGGATTAGGAACAGACGCGTCTTCGTGGGGTTACGGGGGGACAGGTAAAAAATCCCACAATAAGAAGTTTGAAGATTACGGGACAAAGTTTGGAAAAGGTGACGTCGTTACGTGCATGTTAAACTTAGAAACCATGGAAATTTCATATGCGCTCAATGGAAAGGAATACCCGACACAGAGCGCAGTTGCGTTCAAGCTGAAGAAAAACTCCAAAGGTGGAGGAGACGTGTATTTCCCTGCGATATGTATGAAAGACGCTGAAGTGGAGATGAATTTCGGGAGCACGCCGTTGAGATTCCCAGACTTGTTGAAAAGAAACGGCTTCGTATCGTGTGCCGAATGCGAGGAGCAAAATATCAAATCGTTCGAAGAAGCGTCGCGAAGCAACAATATCAATAATAGTAAAGGTAACTTTTCGGTGGCGAGTAGACAGCCGCTGGCGATAATTCTAGAACCGGTGAGAGATTTAGCGGAACAAACGCAAGACGTTCTGATCTCCTTCAAGAAATATTTGATAAATCCTGAAATTGAGTGTGCTTTATTCACCGGTGGTGGCGTCGACGAAAAAAAACAAAGAAAATGGCTCACCGAAGGCTGCGATATCATCACGGGCACACCGAGTAAAATCATCGATCACGTCGAAAAAGGGCTAATCGACGTATCAAACGTCAAATTCTTCATTCTCGATGAAGCTGATCGTTTGGTGAGTATGGGAAATCAGTCGGCAATTCTAAAACTCGCTGAGCAATTACAAAAATTCAACGGGAACGAAGTTGGTATCGATCGCTTGCAGACTCTCATGTTTTCTGCAACTTTACATTCGCCAGAAATCACGCGTCTCTCGAGTAAGCTGTGCGTAAATCCAACTTGGGTCGATTTGAAAGGAAGGCAACCCGTCATCCCAGATTCCGTGCACCACGCATGCGTTCGCATAGATCCCACAAACCACGACGAAAATACGAACATTAGCAGTTTGAAAGAGTTCGTCTCCACGGACGGCGTGCACGTATTTGACTGCGACGGTAATGACGCGAAACTGAAGTTATCCGAAGCTGTCAAAATGCTCAAACCTCGCGTCTTGAAAGAGTTGATAGATGCGCATTCCATGTCAAAATGTATGATTTTTTGTCGAACAAACTTTGATTGCGATAATCTGGCTAACTTTTTTAACAAGTGTGGATACGATAAAGTGGCTAACGCACAAACTTCGGCGTATTCTTGCGCAGTCTTGGGTGGCGCAAAAACCATGGATGAACGCAGAGCAAGTTTGGCAGCCTTTAAATCTGGCGAAATAAAGTTTCTCATTTGTACTGACGTTGCGGCTCGAGGTTTAGACATCAGTGGTCTCCCGTTCGTGATCAATATGACTTTACCAGATCGAAGTGAAGATTACGTGCATAGAATTGGTCGCGTCGGTCGAGCCGACTCCATGGGACTAGCAATCTCGTTGGTCGCCGCGAATTGTGAGGAAAAGGTGTGGTTCTGCACGAAAAAAGGGTACAAGCCGTGGCTAAATCCTACGAAAAACGACGTGAAATCCCACACGACATGGCTGGATGAATCACACGCGCTAACGGAGATTGAACGCAAACTTGGGAATTCGACGGTTGAATCTCTCGGCAAAAACTACGCGATACCGGATCATTTCGGATCTATAGAACAATATGGCAAGACAAAAAAAATCACCGTAACAATAGATGAGGAGCAAATACGAAGATTAGAGATGTACGCGCCCAATGTTCGTGCTTTGGCCGATTTAGAAGCTGAAGTGTCGCTGAGCTATTGGACACTGAAAAGAAAGTTCAGTCAGTTGTCGTAAGAAAAAAATAGCTGTTGCAACATAAATACAAAGGAAATGTAACAGCAAGCTATAATGTCACAAAACTAACATCATATCGCCGGCCTTCTCTTCCTCGGTGCTCTCAGCGGCGCGGGAGGCGCTATTTTCTTGTTAATTTCATTTAGAAATTTATCCCGCTCCTCCTTCGTGTAAGATTGCCCACCTTTTTCCATGTGCTTCTTTTCCTTTTCTAGCAATATAGATCTCGCTAAGCAGTAATGCGGCATTGGGCTCTTTTCCCAGGCTATTCTCCCTTCTTTCGTAGCTTCCTCGCCGTAAAAATCAGACCTCTCTGTCATGCATCTCTTGCAATCGTCTGGATCATCGGTATGACATTCTTCTATACACGGTTCCTTGAACGATGCTAACTTGTGTCGAGCAAATCTCTGAAACATTAACCATTCCGCTTGGTCCCTTTCACCATATGGTTGAGGACATCGGTTGTGGTAATGATAGGGGACACCCTGTGCTTCTGAAATTTGCATGCCGTATAATTTCACTTCTGTACAAACGTTGACTGCAAAAAGTAATCCCGTCCATCCACTTGTCGGCGTATAATCGCCGGCATCGAAACCTGCAGGTAAATTATCGAACGAATTCGACAACTGGAACGCCATTTCCCCGACATAATTTACAAAATTCGAAGACAAGAGATAAAATTTCTCGTCTTTACCTTTCTCAGCACGGCGCTTGATGTAATCTTGGAGCGCGCCGGCGCCTCTCATGTTCCACAAGATAATTTCATCTTTCGATTCTCTAAAGTCTAACCATTTCGAATTTACTAATCTAAAGGATGTCCTCGTCCCAACGCGATTTTCCAAACCCTTCGTAGGTGCCCCGTTGAATCGTATGACCACGTCATGGGAATCAATCTCTTTCCCGTTTTGCCCGTATGCCAACATCCCAGAGTTTCCGACAACGGCGCAACTTTTATATGGCATTTTGGAGACGACATCTTTTGGAGGTACACCGGCTTGTTCCACGGATTTGCACGTACCAATAACTCGCATTGGCGGAATTTTACCCGGTAAGAACACTTTAATGTTCCCATCTTCGCATGTTTTGCGAAGTTGCTCTTTGTTTGTCGTGAAGTCACCTTCAAACTGTAAAGGAGTTTTAACTTTTCTCGAAGACGAAAGCTTTTCACTCGATTTGCTCTTGAACGTGAAGGTGTTCGGACCTTCCTCGCATGATATGCCATGCCACAGCTTCAAACACTGACACTTGTTGTTTACGACAATCCCTCTCTTGTTACAGTTGGCGAATGAAGAAGAAGATGAAGAAGAAGAAGAAGAAGAAGAACTCCCTTCATAATTTCTATTATTCTGAATATTGTGTGTATTAATATCATCTTCGTCTTCGTCTTCGATTTCACCTCCATATCCGTAACTCTTCGCAATCAAAGCTCGATGTTGATCGTGTGAAGAAGAGAAGTGATGATGCGCGAACGTGGATATTCGGTTTTCCCCTCGTTTCGTTTGTGGGTGTGACTCGTGATTTTGATGATACACCAGTGGGGCGAGAAAAGAAACGAACGCTAACATTATAACGTATCGTCTCGTTCTCTTGGCCTCTCTTCGGCTAAAGGAAGAGGAAGACGGTGGTGGCTTCATTGCATGCGCGCGTGTACACGATTTCTACCTAAAGTGGGAAGAAGCCTTCGACTTATGAAGAGAGAAAGTGAAAAGTGAAATCTTATTTTTAATTTTTTATTACCTACTACGAGGTCACCGGGATTTTGACATCGTTATAATTCGTCATCTCAGTGAACGAAGGACGATTGAGCAAACCTTCGAGAAATTCTTCTGGAGTTAAACATAAATCAGAACCAAACGCGGCGGCATCGGCGAGAGTGTCGTGCCTGGCGATGACTTCGTCGTTCCAAAACTTACTCATGTGTCGCAATCCGGCGTCACACGCGATTGTCACAACCACCTTTCCTTCTCCGAGTTCACGAGCGCACATGAGCGCTGAAACTAAGTTCACCGCGCTGGAACTTCCTATAAACATGCCATCCCTAACACACAACCATCTAGACATTGCCACAGCTTGCGCATCAGTTACTCTATACGCCCCGTACAGCTTCGCCGAACTCCCCACCTTAGGTTCTAAAACGAGAGCATTGTTTTTCGTTATTCTATTTATACCAACGCCTTCGGTTATGGTATCGTAAGGGTTACGTTTCCTCGTGCCTTCTCTTTCGACATTTGAAAACATGACACCTCTGGTAACCTTATTAAACACTCCAGATCCTTGTGGGTCAGCTACGAAGCACTTTATACTGGGTTGCATTTTTTGTAAGTACGTCGCGACGCCAGCCAGAGTACCACCGGTGCCCATAGCACACACAAAAGCGTCCAATTTCTTTCCACTGTTGATCGTTTGTTCGTATATCTCTTTCCCCGTACCATTATAATGCGCTCTAAAGTTTGCAAGATTTTCAAACTGGTCCGCGAAATACCCGGAGCCTTCTCCAAATTGTTCGTTACTTTCCTCTGCCCTCCGTTTCGCCACGTTGACGAAATGGTCTGCATGCGTTATCGAAACCGGCCGCACTCTTTCGACCGTCGCTCCGTATGCTAATACCTGAGCAGATTTCTCCGTGGCCGCATCGTCTGGCATAACAACGTGACAATTTAATCGTAGTACTGACGCTACCATGGCCAATGAAACGCCCGTAGATCCAGCCGTACCTTCGGTGACTAAACCTCCTTTGTTCAATTTTTTACGTTCCATAGCTTCTTGGACTATTTGCAAAGCTACTCGGTCTTTTACCGAACCACCGGGGTTATAAAACTCACACTTGGCATAAATTTCACATTTCGTCATCTCCGATAGAGATAAGACTTTCATCAACGGCGTGTTCCCGATAGAATCAAGCACGGACGAGTGTATTGGTGATGTTTCATCATTTTTTGTTCTCTTCTGTTGTAACGACTTCTGGATTAAAACTCTCCTATCATCATTATCTTCGTGCTTTCTGATCTGGTACGCGTAATGCAATGCCAAAACACAACACGAACCCACCACCACTGTTGCTACTATCGCCGCTGCTGATGAAGTGGACGCTCCATCGGTAGTGCGATGGTGCTGCATCGTTCGTTAAATTAGGTGTTTGGTACTTCCGCCTTCAATTTCATTTTTGCCACATTTTTGCGCGTGCGTGTAAAAGCGCGTTTTATTTATGAGACAAAGGGATGTTTTTGTATCGAGGTTTTTTTTCAAAAAAGAAAAAAATACACGACGAAAACAGACGAATCGTCCATATCGTTAAAACAAATAGAGTTTTTATCATGAGAATCTTGGTACCTCTCGACCTCTCTTCATATCAACACTCAAAAGTCTCCGTAAAGTTTGTGTTAAAGCATTTAGTCAAGCCAAATGAAAGCACCATTCATTTCTTGACAATATTGCCGAAGAAAGAAGTAGAGGAGTACTCGAGCGCAATAACGCAAAACGCTTCGCGTTGCAAGGCAGCTCAAAAATCGATCGAACAATGGTTCAAACGTATGTGTGAAGAGAAGGGAGTTACATGCGAGATCGAAGCGATTGAGTTGGCGAAGATGACCAATCGAACAATATCGTCAATCATATGCGAACGCCGCAACTACACTATAGTTGCGCTGGCCGCGCATAACAGAAGTGGAATGGCAAAATTTTTACTCGGGTCGGTGTGCAAATCAGTTTTAGCAAACTCGAGCATTCCAGTATGCGTCGTAAACACGGCACCGTTACAGGTTTGAAGAGAGAGAAAGAAAGTCTTGATTTTGATATAGTACTTCTAATTCTACTAATACATAGTTCAACTTTCATCTTCCTCGATGAGAAATTCAGGTGCTTTATCGCTTCCGGAAATGAAATACCAAGCGAAACTTGGTAGCCTTAATACGCTTGGTCTCTCCCTCTTCTTTGCTACAACTCTCTTCTTTACACTTGTTTCCTTACCTACCATATCTGATATTTCTTTTTCGCTATCTATTTGTTCGTCTGTATGTTTACCTCTATCTTGCTCAACAAGAACCTTTCTCAACTTCTCGTATGCGCGTTTCATTTCATCGTTCTCAGTGCGCAATTTCTCTACAACCTTCACCGCTGCTTCTTTTTGTCTCTCAGCTTCCTCCATCTTCTTATGCGACTCTTTATCTCGCATCTCCGCGTTCTTCTTCATAAGATTTGCAAGTTCTAATTCTTCTTTTACCGCTCGCGGCGACGTCATTTGGTTGTGTTGCTTCCCCTGTTCTTCTTCCCTTTGATTCATTAACTCGCTCAGTTTTGTTTCCGACAGCGCGTGCTTGGTTTTCAATTCAGTATTCTCTTCTCGGAGACGATTTAATTCAACCTTCGTCGCATTTAAATCGGCAAACATGACCAGTACTCTATCCTCAGCTTTCTCTAAAGCATCCTTCATGACTCGTATTCGTTCTGTTTCCATCTCTTTCTGTTCGTCGTTCTCATTCACGTTCTTCTCACAGTCAGTCGCGTTAATACTTTTATGCTCTTCCACTAGTTTCAGAGCGTCTGCGAGCTTTTGTTTCGTTGTATGTAACTCCGCCAACACTAATTTACCAGATGAAGCCTCCCGTCGCTCTCTTTCAATAGCCACTTCCGCTCTTTTCAATCGCTCTGATAAGTCCTCGCATGCTTCGGCAATCAATTTAGGACGCACTATTTCAATTTCTTTTCGTATTTCTTCTCTCAATCTCTCGTTATCTTCTTCCAAGGAAGCGAGTTCGTTAACGCTGTCGGCTAATGCAGAACGCAAGTCTCGATTTGTTTCCAAAAGAAGCGTCGTTTGCGTCGGCTGTTTCGTTCCTACACCCGCTTGCGACGGTGAAGGCAAAGTAGTTTCCTCTGGTTTTGTTGTTGCCTCTTTTTCTACTATTGCTGGCGTCTGAAAATTCAACTTCTTTTCCTTGACTACAGCTTCATCATCATCATCTTTTTCTTCTTGTTTAGTTGATTCTTTATCATCCAGTGATGATTTGGGAAACATTTTCTTCGCTGGCGTTGGTGTTGGTGAGAGTATGGGTGATGGGAAAGGCGAAGTCGTTAATAAAACATTTTGAATTCGTTTGTCGTCTTGATTAAAATTCGTTAGCATTTTCGGTGTTTCTGGTGTGTCTGCCGGAGCCGCTGCAGTATAAGCTCGATCAGAATTTCGCGAGGTGTTGACATTGCCGTTCTGATTTACCCTCTTCTTTTTCTTTTTCTTCCCACTTCCCATGTTTTCTTGCTCGCGTGCAATTTGTGGTTAATTAGGTGAGTTAATTCTGTGTTGTAGAAATAATGTAAATAAATTCTTCAGTTTATTTGCACCGGTGCGCTCGTACCCCGCGCTCAAACTCATTAGATGTCTGACAATGAATAAACTCGCAGCACTGACGCGTTTATTAATGGCAACAAACAGGACAACGAGACGGTCAGTTGCGAAGAAAGAACGAAGTAAAACAAGAATAGGTTTTAGGACGATGGCAAGTGGTTTGAACCAAAGTAGTGATAGTGATTTGATGTGGGGATTACGCAACGCAGTAGAGTCTTGCAATGACGTAACGAAAGAGGATTTATATTCGGATAAGTTTGTTGATTTATTAGTAAACGATTCGCACGTCGGTCACGTGAGGCCCGACTTTGCCCGAGCGCTTTTAGAACATGGTTCGTTGAATGATGATGATGGATATGTTTTGTTTACCCGCAGCGGAAACAACACAATTTGTTTAGATAGAGAAAATAGATACAAAAGCGCCGAAGAGAAGACGCGCGTGGTTGCAGAGCTCTTTGAAAAAATGCGAGAGCTCGCCCTGATCCCTGGATGGAGAAACGAAATGTTCCCAGTAGTATCGGATGCGGGTGAGATTTGCATGAATGTAGAACGCGCGACGGCCTCATTACTAGGCATCAAAGCTTTCGGAGTTCATGTCAATGGATTCGTCAAGAAAAATTCAAACGTATTCCTTTGGGTTGGGACGAGGTCGAAAGATAAACAGACATTTCCAGGCATGCTCGATCATTTGAGTGCAGGTGGCCTCCCCGCTGGAATGCCACCAACGCTCTGTGCAATAAAAGAACTTTCGGAGGAAGCTGGAGTTCCGGAGAAATATTCAGAGAAACACGTCAAATCGGTTTCGTGCGTCTCATATCGCATGTTTTACAAAGAGTGCGTAAAAAGAGATGTATTATTCTGTTATGATTTAGAATTAGAGGAAGCATTCGTTCCGAAACCTGTTGACGGTGAGGTCGAATCGTTCGAGTTATTACCGATTGAGAAAGTTTGCGAAATCATTGCATTCGAACCAGGGAGATTCAAACCAAACTGTGTTTTGGTGATAATTGATTTTGCTATAAGAAAAGGGATAGTAACGTGCGATATGCCAGGTTATTTTGAGCTTGTTAAAGCGTTGCGACGTTGAAATATAAATTTTTTGTCTACTCGTACTCATTTACGATTTAGCTTTTACCATTTACCGAAAGAAAGCAAAAAGCGAAAAGTCACAAATCACAAATCTTTATTCTAATCTTCTATTTTGCGAGCTAGTATTATTTTAAGATAAAGATATAGTATGGAGTTTTCTCCATTAACCACTACGAACGGTTCGTTCGGGAACGCAACGGTCATTTTCCCTTGCGTAACGCACGGCAACGTCGGTCAGCTCGCAGCGGATTTATTAATTTTCAATCTGAAACTGAAATCAATCGGCGTTTTGTATCACCCAGACGTGCTTCCAATTTGCGGTGCAGATCCATTTTCTGAGACTTGCCAAGGGTCGCCCGCATCGAGTTTAGAGATTTATGCAAATGAAGACGTGAGTTTAGTCGTTGCGCAACAAAGGGGAGAAGTTATAAAAGGTTGTCAACGTAAGTTTGCTCGAGAGGTGACGAGTTGGTTAAAAACGAGTATGTTTAAGAACGTGGTTTTGCTCGCTTCTTTACCATCGACGGTTGGAGAGAATGATAGTCAAATAGGCGGCACAAAGTGGCGAATGATTCAAACGCCGAACTTGGTCACTGAAAGTTATCCAAAAGCAGGAGTTGATGGTGAAAGTAATAAATTTAGTGAACACAAATATCGTAACAGCAGAGTGCCGATACCGGCGCTGGAATTTCAACAAATTCCAGAGGATTTAAAGAATAGACGCATTCCACCGTGGACATTCGTGTACGAGTGCATTAAACAATCATTAACGGCGCGATTTCTAGTCGCGTTGTGCTCTGAGGGTGATAACAGCGTAGATGCGGATAGAATGGCATCTCGTGCTATAGAAATGGTAGACGACGTAGGTGCTTTTCGTACAGCTGATATCGTCGTGCCAACAAACGAGATGCGATGGGCAACGCCACCGAGTTGGAAGAGAGTGTACGGCTCAGTGATGAAACGAAGCGTGTTTGCGTGAAAATGATGTTGTTGCTATCTTTAGAAATATGTTTCAATGTGATTTCTAATAAATTACATCAAAACTCGTCTACAGATTCTAATTGCTAAATGAATAAGTATTCTTTTTATTCGACATTCTCGCGTTTAGGTTAGTCGGCGCCAGGGGGCTTAGCGACAACAATAGCACCATCGGAAGAAGTGGTATTGTTATGAGAAGGAGAAATTGGCTTCGTTGTTGGTTCTGCTGTTGTCGTCGTTACTGTAGTCGCCTTAGGATTTTTGGGAATAGGTAAAAGTCCTTTTGTTTGCAAAATTGCAGTTCGCTTGCGTTCGTAGAACGCCTTCTCTTTCGGTCCTCCGGCGCACCCATCGCAAAACCAATGCTCACACGACGGAATTTCATCTAATCCAGCACAATACGTGTGTATACTTTCGTCGCAACCATCGCAGATGAGCATTCTTTCTTCGTCGTCGCCGCTTTGGCACTTCACACAACGCAAGGTCATCAAAGATTCCATCGTCGTTCCGTACACGACAGCGCCTGGTGCTAAATCTTCTACTTTGACATCACTGACGTCCACGTTATCCAAAAGTGGCGTGTTTAAGCACCGTTTCTTTAGTTTTTTATTAATGCACGTTTTGCAATGACCACATTTAAATGCTTTGCCATCTGGGCCCTTCGCATACAAATGGTTCAAGGATCTCTTCCTGTCGGAAGTTTTAGGTCGACCAGGCTGTTTTGGCGACTGTTTCTTACGCTTCGTTATTCCTGCACTTTTACCAAGCTTCTTTCCAACATTTTTCGCGAAACCGACAGACGTCGTACCACTTGATGTTAATTTCTCGAGTTCGTCTAAAAACTCAATCGTCTGCTTTTTCGTCTCGCGCACGCTCATGTCCTGCTGCCTCCCTCCTTTCAAAGCTGCAAAATCTGCCCGCGTTTCTCGTAAAGCATCGTCAAACCAAGGTGAGCCGTACATCTTCGCATGATTTTTAAAACTCCACTGCATTGTTGTCGGCCAATTTCTCGAGGCATTTTCTCGCAAAATTCGAAACAACTGTTTTCGATCCGTTCTCATGTAGGCGCCATTGTTGTACGCAGATTCTACATCTGGCAACGACATCGTACCTCGCCTTTCGGCAGAAAGAGACGCAGTCGGATCGTAAATGGTTTGCTTAAACCACGAACACATTTGACCCCACGGGTAATGCGCCTGGTACTTCTTCACCAAGGTATTTTTAACGTGAGCAGAAATTTTGCTCGCCGTTTGCTGAGATCCTGGATCGTGTTCACGAAGCTGCACGGGAGGAGACAAAAATCCGATGAACTTTTCAAACGTGAACCATCGCTGAGTACGCGCGTACATGAGTAAAAGATCCGCACACGCGCAGTGTTCGCTACCCAAGTTTCGAATGGAATTCGATACTTCGACGAGCCACTCTTTGGCTTCACTTGCCGACGCCGGCGTCATTTCTGACTTTGCGACGATATCGTCGATGATGTCTTTTGGATTACCTCTAAAAGTCTGTGTCTTCTTCTTCGTCTTCTTCGCAGGGATGTTGTTTAGAATTTCATCTTGTCCAATTGGTGGAACAGACGTTGTGGATGGCGGATTTGTTTTTTGATTTTTTGGAAGAGAAAGATCGTACCCTTCCGATAACGCCAAAGCAATCGCACGGTCGTCCGCAGTTGAGTCATCCACCGTCGCCGTTGCGTCTGATACTTTCTCTCCCGTTTCTTTTCCTTCAACGTATTTATTTTCTTCTTTTATCGGCTCCTCCGTCGTTAAGGTAGGAGTTGCTCCCATCTCCTCCACTTTCGGTGATGCCTCCGCAGGAGGAGCGCTCTCGGCGACAGCAACCTTAGTCGAGGAGCCTCGCATGCCCTTTCTTCGAGATGTATTTTTTAGTATGCCACACGCTTTTGAGAGCGCATCAATCGCACGCATGAGAATCGATTCTGATCCTGTCCACAAATGTTTGATGATATCGGCTTCAGTGGCTTCACGCATGAAAGGTTTATCGCACTGTTTCGGTTGTCTCAAGAAGTACTTGATTTTATCGAGCGTGATGACAATATTCTGCAATCGCGTAGCGACGACACCGTGGGTTTCAGCCTTGGCGCTTTCTAGATTATACTGAACTCCTTTTTGCATTGGCAAATTGCAAAGCGCCTCCGGAAGTAACTTCTCCTCCAACTGTACGTACCGCAAAATCAAAGACGCCCACTTTACGACCCAATCCGGTGCTCTTTCACCCGAGATAGTGTTTAATGCAGAATCCCGAATGCCGAAATCAGAGAGGAGAGCTAAATCTTCATCAGTCAGCGGTTCCGAGCACGCTCGACAAAGAATCGCGTTTCGGTGCAAGAAATTATGCTTCTCGTTCATCACCGCGGTAAACGTGGAACTTCCTGCGAAGGAAAGAAACGAACCACGACAGTTTGGACTCGAGCATAAACAAATAGCCGCACGAAATTCTTTTTCGCTTTCCGTTACGCACGAATAATCCCAGCATAATTCTTCGCCGCATTCGATTTTTGAGTTTGTGTAAACTCCGATGGAAAGCTTTCCTTCGTGAGAAATTACCGTCGTTTGACAGTTCCCTGAGCATGAATGCGACATGCGAGAGGCAAATTCGCATGCGTGCATAGCTTCTACGAATATTGTGTCTTTACCTCGAACGTCGTCTTTCGGTCTCTCTAAAGTGATGTTAAAAAATGAAGGGAGCTCTTGATCAGGATTTCGCTTCTTCATCGAGTCACAACGTTCGTACCATCGCCAGGGAGAATACATCTCACCGAGATAGTGATTCACAAACATCCCTGGTTGCAAACCTTCTTTACGGATGCAAACTACCCCTACACCCTTAGGATGCAATCGATAATGCCGCCGCAAAGTCCGCGGATCGATCTCTTTTTCTTTTTCCTCTTCTTTCACTTCTTCTTTCACTTCTCCTTTCTTCTCTTCCAATGCAACGTTCTCGTCGACGTCAATTGCCGTCGCAGCACCGTTAACTTGAGTTCGCTCTGCATTGATTACATCGATTGAATCATCTTTTACCAACATCGCGTCTTCTCTGAAACCGCTGTTCCTGTCACTAGTTGTAACGGCGATGTTATTGTTCGCACGCGTGGCTCGAACCGATTTCGAAGCAGCATGTGGGAGTGGGAGTTGCTGTGCTTGTTCCTGCGTCTGCTGAGTATCTTTCGTAGATTTCCTCCCATCTTTTGTATGCACTTCGGCTTCGTCAATCTCTTTAATTGCGCGAATCAAACACTCTGCCGCGCCTTTCGTTTCCATATCTTGTTCTCTTTCCGAGTCTTCCAAGACTTTTTGCGCAGCTTTCTCCATGTCCCAACCTTGTTCACCTAACGTGTGCACCTTTGGCATGAGCTTTTTCGTCAAAAAGTATTCGCGCTTCTTCACGTTTTCTAGTCCCGTATATCCTTCTGCCTGCGAGACCGCCGCCATGATCGCCGCGCGAGTGTAACAGTCCATGCCCCATAAATGTCGAATCTCGATATCTTCACCCAGTTTCAACGGCATGTGATTAGAAACGTCTGGTTTCGCCCATTTTGCCCACGCTGGTAACTCTTCGAAAGTAAGTTTTAGCGGCTTATCAACATCGGTCATACCATTGGCTTCGTCATTGCTATTATTATTATTATTATTATTATTATTATGGGGATGATAATCGTATGTACCATTACTCGTACTGGTTTTTCCTTGTTCACTTTCTTCGTTGTTTTTCGCCGAATTGTTGTTTTGAAGTGAAACACGATTTTGTTCGTGTGCGTCTAAAACGTCTTGAAACTCCTTCGGAATGCGTGGGATGTCGGTCCATCCAGCTGGCAAAGACGTGTTTAACTTTTCTTCGATGTATTTTGCGTCCAATTCAGGCATGTCCGGCGCTGGTTCGTACTTTTTCAACGCTTTGTAAGGAATCCGTTCGTATGGCGTTCTCCTCCAAGTCGGCGTGGTTAAGTACGGTTCCGTTGATTCTGCTTTTCGCAAAAGGTTCACGACGTTTCGCACGAATGGCGAAACTTGATCGAGTGCTTTCTTCCCCTTTTTCTTGTTCGTCTTCTTCTTCACATTTGCTTCTGTTGCCGCTGGTACTTCTTCGCCTTCTTCTTTAACACTATCTTCAACCTTCTTTTCCTCTTCGAAATCTTCTTCTCGTTCTCGTTCTTGTCGTTGATGTTGATGTTCTCCTTGCGCCTCTACTTTTTCGTCTACGTTCATTCTAACCACTTCGTCCACGCAAGGAAAGGGATGAAGAGGTGGAGGAGGCTCTACGCTATTCAAGATAGAATTATTATCCATCTTTACAAGCACTGAGCCGCGCTTTATTTTTGTGTGTACTCGTACCTACTACTAGTAGGTAAGTACGAAAATTCAAAAATCAAGTCCATCAAACAAAACCAACAAAGAGAAGAAGATTACGATTATTGATGATGAAGATGATGAAAAGAGCGCTGCGAGTTAAAAAGTTGTGTAAAAAAGCGCCCGTTTACCAAGTTGTAAGTATATTAGTACTTGAGCAAAAAACTACTATATTATTATGTATTCTGTTTACAAAACGCCAAAGAATGGGTTCTTCAAGGCGTTGTCGATTTCAATACCAGCTTGTTGCAGCTCCGCGAGCGACATGTTCTCCTTCGGCAAGTGCAAAACGATTTCACCGGCGTCGTTTTTCTGCTCGCGAAAGCCGCACGTTTTCAAACACACGTCGCCACCAAACGCTTTTACTCTTTCCGCAAACGCTTTTCCGTTCACTTTAAGCGTTCTATACTTTTCGTACGCCTCGTCGCTCGGTTCGCATTCAAAATGTTTCGCGATGTTGCCGAGATAGGCTAACAAAGTTCTGTAACATCTCTCCACGCCGGCCGGATCGGCGTCGTTGTGCGTTTTCTTCACGTCGACGAGGTTTTTTCGCAACTTTTCCGCGAGTTTCGCGGGACGCACAACTCCCACCCCTTGCTTCTCTTTTCTTTCAATCTCCTCTTTCGCCTTTCGCGCTTTTTCTTCGTTTCGTTTCTTCTCTCGCTCGATTTCCTCCGGCGTCAATTCTTCGGGCAATCCAAGTTTCCTTCGTCTCTCTTTCTTGTCTTCCTCGAGTTTTAGTCTAATTTTCTGTCTGGCTCTCTCTTCCTCATCTTTTTCTATTCGACGCAACTCTGCGTTTCGTTTTAACTGCAACGCTTCTTCTTTTCTCTTCGCCTCTAATAGTTCCTTCCCGGACCGTATGCGTTCCTTTTCTCTCACTTTTTCCAACTCCGCTTCTTCCTTCTTTTTCTTTTCGGCAACTTCTAAGCGGAGCTTTTCCGCGGCCTCGCGCGCTTCTTCTTTCGACAATTTTTTCTTGACTACTGCCGCGGCTTCTTTCTTCGAAACTAATAGTTGTTCGTCCATTCCCTGGTCGTCTTGGTGTTCGGCGAGCCATTGCACGCACTGCTCAACTGAATCTGACTGCGTCGCGAATAACACACGCACACATCGATTGTGCGAAAACCCCAGTTCCTTTAACTTTTCAATCATCTCTTTAGAAACTTCTGGTTCAGTTTTTTCATCGTCGTTGTCATCATCGTTATCATCATCGTTATCGTCTTTACGAGTACTTATTTTCTTCTTCGTGGTTGGTGCCAAACCGGCGTCTTCGCGCATCTCGTTTTCCATCTTTCGAAATTCCTTCGCCGTTTGCACCACGTTGTCACTCTCTTCCCAAGGAACGAAAACGTTGTGACCTTCGTTAAAATTCGCGTGTAACTTCTCTTCCTCTTTATTTCTGCATCGTTTGCCGCACTTTTGACATTTCATCGTCTTTATTGTTTCTTTTGATTCGGAAAAGTCAGAGTGACCCGTCATTTCACCGTGCGTTTGACATTCCTCGACACTTTTCAAAAGAATTCCACAGATGTTACACTTGAGAGAAACCGCCGTCGTGGATGTCATTCCTCTTTGTTTGTATCTCTCGTTGATCTCGTTCTTGTTGCGTGGTGTTTGTATCTGTTGATCTTGTTCTTGTTACGTGGTGGTGGTGGTTTAAACACGCAGCAGCAACTTTACTCGTAAAAAAAATAATAACGCCAGTTTTTCTTGGACAAAATAATAATTTTTACGACGGTTTCGATGCTTTGTCGTGTTTGTCTTTTCCTCTCCAATGTCCAACAAAAAAAAAGACGTCAAAAAAAAATTCATTCCTTTCCATCCGCCCAAAATTAAAAATAGAATCTCAACGCGTGTATCGCGCGCGAGCAAAGGTTCTAGAGTTTAAATCGAAGAATAAACCTAAAGAGAAAGAAGCTCAGAGTGTGCGATAAGTTTTCGGCCAGAATAATCATGGCCGCAGAGACTACCATCCCCGCGTGAAAGAGAAAGAGAGAATCGCCAGAAAAAGAATCGTCAAAACTACATATGACTTTTGTGCATCGTATACCGCGCGCCACGCGTCGATGCGTACTCCTTCTCCTCCTTGTCGCAATTTTTTCGTCGAATGAGGATACAGTCTCTGTTCAATATGTGCTTGCGAAAGAGGAAAGTGAAACTGTCTCTTCAGCCGATGACGTCGTGATGAAAGCTGGAGAAAGTGGTACCACCCGCGAAGTTGGAGCTGAAGCGCCTCCGGTGGCAACTCCTCTTCCTAAAGCCATTGCCGAAGAATCAAACGAGGAAAAGGAAAAGGAATACGCCGAACGACGTTCGAAAGTGTACGCGCGAGTAGAGTTTGCCTCGTTAGTACTGCAAAAGTCGCCTTTAGAAAATGAATTCTGCATTTACGACGTCCAGAAAGAAGGAGCCGATCACGACAAAGCCGGAGGTGAAAAGAATGATCCCGTGCCGCTATTGAAGAAGAGGGAAAAGACGGAGCGCGAAGTCTTGCCGTCTTTGAAGGCGTACAAAACATCCGTTCAAGAACAGCTTCAACAAAAACGAGCGTTGGAGAGGAAAGCTAAGAAAGCAACGAAAAGTGGCGAGAATAACAGCATGAGCAGCGAACAACAACCAGTGGTCGACGCGAGCAGTAGCGAGAAAACTGGAGGTGAGAATATGTCTACATTCGGAGAAGAAGAAGAGGAATCCACCAAATTTAGCGGCTCCATTTCGGAGGATTCCACTCCCACGGAGGAAAAGTCCGCATCATCTTCTTCTTCTTCTTCTTCTTCTTCTTCTTCTTCTTCTACCACACCGTCGGATTTGAAAGCTTCCAATGGAGATGAAAAGTCTATGAACGAAAAAACGAATGTTGAGAAGACTGAAAAAGCACAAATCGAGAATAAGAAGACATCCTCGAGTGGAAAATCTTTGAAGAGTAATAACAACAAAGAAATAGCGTCAAAGAGTGATGAAGATTATTCAATGGATGATGGTGTCAAAAAAGAAGCTGATTGGACCGAGCTTGCACAGATAGATGCGTTGGAAAAATCCGAAGAAGCTGAAACATTTTCATCAGATGTGAATGCAGCTTCTTCGGAGAGCACAAAAAAAGAAGTAATGGATGCTAAAAAGAATAGTGCTGACGAAGATGAAGTTGTAGATGCGAAGGAGAACAAAAGTGTTGACAGAGAACAACGCAGTAAAAGTAATTTAAAAGAAGAAGAAGAAGAAGAAGAAGATGATGATATGGCCAATCAAATGATACATCCTCAGTCCGTCACCAAGGAAG
>Ga0066856_10000329_pt1 | contig 17524 bp, 16 predicted proteins | sample ETNtaG_5_FD_65605 | JGI IMG/M metagenome (GOLD analysis project Ga0066856, IMG submission 65605) | Marine microbial and viral communities from oxygen minimum zone, Eastern Pacific Ocean - ETNP201406SV205 | ecosystem: Environmental > Aquatic > Marine > Oceanic | place: Pacific Ocean: Eastern...
CGAAAATATTGTTTTATTGCATAAAGGTAAACTCGCAGCCCAAGGTAAAATTGAGGATCTAAAAGCAATCGACAGAGAGGTTGAGATTCATGTTTGGGGCTCGGCTAATAAGATGGAAGAAACGCTAACAGATAGAGGCATGAAGGTTCGAAGAGAGGGTCGAGTAATGCGTGTTGGTCACACGGGAGATGAAACCTATGATCAGATCCTTCAAGCAGCATCGGAAGTAGGAACTCAAGTTAGGAGAATGCATGACCATGAGGCTAGTTTAGAAGATTTATTCTTGGTTATCATGGAACGATTAGGACATGACGTCAAGAGTTCTGAAGATCTATTGAGAGGTGTCTGAATGGAAGAAGGAACCTCTGAAACTCCATTTGAGCCAGTTTCATCCAAAGATGAAACTTTTGGAGCAGAGGCTCCAGTTACTGGGAAGAGCCAGATGCAGGCTGCATGGTCGGCAGATAGCGGCGATGATGAAGCGGGAGCTCAGGTTGCTGCAGTGCCAGAAGGACAAATTTTTGAACAGATTTACAAACCGTGGGAAGGGACACTTAACCCTAGATGGATGAGGAACTGGGCCATTCTTCGCCACCACATCCTAGGGGTTTTCAAAAAGGGACACAGGCCTTGGAACATACCTACGAGATTGTTCATATTTTTCGTAATTATTGCATCGATGACCGATGTTGCAATGGTATTGCTATTTGGCATGATTGGAGAGCCAGAACTGTATGGCATTTGGGGCGTCAATAGAGACAATATGTATGGCCATGTAATGGGGTTCTTCCCTAGAAATATCCTCTACTATCCAATTGTAGCAGCCCTTCTAGTTGGTGGCATGATATCCGAAGATAGGTCTCATGGGACAAGTGCAATGTACTTCTCTCGACCAATTAATCGATTTGACTATGCAGCCATGAAATTCTTATCGGTAGGCCTAATTTTATTCTTCATAATTAATGGAACCCTTGCTGTTTACTACTTTGCAGACATATTGGTTATGGGCAAAGGATGGGCCTGGATTATAGACACATTTCCGTTATTCATTGCCACATTTGCATGTGGAATCATCCTATCATTCACATATACTTCGATTGGATTAGCCCTTTCTAGTGTTTCAAGAGGGCGTTTCTTCCCTGCAATTGGGCTGATTGCGATATTGATGGGAACACGTTCAATGGCAGCAATAATCGATGGACTATTCGACAAGTCAATCCTCTATGTAATCTCGCCATTTGATGCAGTAGCACATGTATGTCAAGCATTAATTGGAACGGAAATGACTTATGATCACCCATGGGTTTGGAGTTTAATATCAGTAGTTGTGATTAATGGATTAGCACTTTATCTCCTTGCCAATAGAGTATCTTCTTTGGAGGTGACCAGAGAATGATGCCAGATATGACTCAACATGGTAAGGCTGAAACCAAAGAGTGGAAGCCTGTTGCAAATATTCCAGTAATAATGTTCGATAGAGTGTCGAAAACATATGGCCGGATAAATGCGCTTGGAGGAGTATCTCTCGGAATATCAGGTGGTGTCACAGGCATCCTTGGAATGAACGGAGCAGGCAAGTCAACGATGTTCAAATTGATGATGGGCAAAGTAAAGCCGAGCTCGGGAGCCATCAGATTATTCGGAACAGATCCATGGAAAAACCCTGCTCCATACTCAAGAGTTGGCTTCGTTCCTGAACATGAAAAACTGCACGATTGGATGACTGCATTTGATTTCGTCACAACATTTGCGCGCTTACACGGCATGACTAGGGATGAGGCTGCTGTTGAAGCAACTAGAGTTCTATCATTCGTATCTCTAGAAGAAGTGATGCACAAAAGAATCGGTCAGTTCTCTAAAGGTATGCGACAGAGAGTGAAAATTGCTCACGCACTAGTTAACGATCCTGAATTAATTATTCTTGATGAGCCTCTACAAGGATGTGACCCTCTTGCTAGGACAACGATCATGAATGTGATTAAGCAATTAGGAGCAATGGGTAGAACCGTTCTCGTTTCAAGCCATATATTGCATGAAATTGAACGTATTACCGAACAAATTGTCATATTACATAGAGGCAGAGTTTTGGCTTTAGGCAACTCGCATGCAATAAGAGAAATGCTGGACCAACATCCGCACAAGATTGTTATCGATTGTGAAAATCCTCGTGAGTTAGCAAAGAGTTTCGTTGACCTGGATGAAGTTACTGGAATCACTTTCAAGTCGCCAGAGAAATTGCAAATTGAAACAAAGCATCTCGGTGAAGTTCACAAAAAGTTGCCTAAAATAATTGTTAATAGCAAACAATTAGTCACTGGAATCGATAATCCAGACGATGACCTTCAATCCATTTTGATGTATCTAACGGGGGGCTCACTATGAGTAATCGCATGGATACAATTTGGTCAAAACTTGACCGCAAATCTACGGCTATAGCAGAATTCACAATGCGACAATACCGCACAAGAATCTCCACCTGGGTGGTATTAGGCGCTGCATCTGTAGCAATTTTCCTAATGTTGTTATTCTACATTGAAGCCATGAACTCAGAGATTGAAGCTGTAGATAATGATGGAGATTCTTTCGATACAGATGGTGATGGCTATCCAGACGGGCAAGAAAGACTAGAGGGCACTAATCCTGAGTCAGATCAATCATTCCCGGATTGGGTGGAACCCGACCCTCCTGAAAAATGGATAAATGAAGATGATATTGATTGGGATACACTTTCTAATGGTGAAAATTATGTTGGAAAGGATGATGATGGCGACTGTGAAAATCTAGATACAAGCAGTCAAAGAGACACAAATGACAACAATCAAGAATGTGATGTTGTCGTAACAATTGACGAATTAAATGGCACGATAAATATCGACGCTGATAGTAATGTGGACGAAGACCCTGATGAGGACAAATATGGGAAAGAAGCAGGACATAGAGCCTTTATTTTGGGAATCGGTAAATTTGGAATAGTCTATCTTCTAGGTATTTTCCTACCTCTATTTTTGGCAACTGGATTGATTCGTGAAGAAATGAGTGATGGCACAATACATTACATGCTAGCAAAGCCAATAGCTCGAGGTGAAGTTCTTCTTTACAGAATGCTAGGATATATTGGAATCACATGGCCATTCATAATTGGGCTGTGTGTAATCATGGGTCTAATTACAGGTTTCACCGGCCCAGGGGATGGATTCTTCCGATGGGGAGATATTGGCGTCTGGATGACTATTGCTTGGGCTGCTATGCTTGTATCATTAGTCTATGGAACTATATTCTGTGGATTTGGAATAATATGGAAAAACGGTGTAATATTAGCAATTCTATTCGCAGCATGGGAGTTAGGAATGGCTTTCGTTGCAATCTTATCAGGCGGAGATTCATCGATAAGGTACTTCTCAGTAATCGGCTGGGGTATGATCATTGTAGATTCAGGTGTAGCTGTATGCTGGCCTGATAATTGGCAGTTGATTCAGTCTGGCCTATGGGGAGGAGGCCAAGGTGAGGAGAATTGGCTTGGAGAAATGGATTACAAGCCTTTGCCGGCTGCTGTACCTCTAGAAACATTCAGCGGCGATTCAAACTTGGGAGTAAGTAGTTGGCTAGCATTTGTAATCTCGAGTTTAGTACTGGTACTCCAAGGAGCATTGTCGTGGTTCATCGGTCAAAGCATTTTCAAAGGTAAGGAAGTGGATTGATGTCAGAAATGAAAAGGTTCGAAGGTGACTTATCGAGTCTGTGGAAGTTGCAAAACCTACCTCCAATACATCGCCTAACATGGGACTGGTGGTGGTGGCTGGTAATGCTAGATGATGAAGGAGGAAACCCTGCTGGCAAGCAATTGATGGTATTGTGGTCTACTAAAGACAATCCGCTTGTCGAAGTAAATGGACACCCATGGGCTCCAGTAGGAAGACCTGGCTTCGACGAAGATGGAGCTATCGCAATGGATGGAATGGTGGCAGCATGGTGGTATGATGGTGAGAAAATGATTGAACCATTAGTTCTCGAAGAGAGCAGAATCATTGTCTTGGCAGAAGATCACCCTCAATGGCCTCACGACAAAGGAGGTGTTGTTGCCTCTCATACTAGCAAAGAATTCTCGATGGGATTGACTCCTGATGAATCGAAATTTTGGTTACGCCTAGATACTGAGCACGGTGATTTCAATTTGGAAATGGAACCTTGGAATAAAGCGATGTCTAGCATGAAAGTAGCCCAAGCAGAATATGGACTAGGCATGGGATATGGAATCTCAAGATTGCACGGAGCTCTGTGCAAAGGTACTATTGATGGAAAGGAAACTTCTGGGACTTCATATTTCCAGAAAGTATGTGTTCAAGCCCCATCGCCACCATGGTTCTGGGGAATGCTGCATCTAGATGATGGCTCTTACATAGACTGGTTTGTACCTCACATTTCACCAACTATCACTGCTAAAGACTCACGGCCATGGAAAAACCGAGACATCACACACTTACCTCTATCGATGGGTGGGCTATTTCACGACGTTAGTAGAGGGCGAAGCGAGAAATTTAGTGAAGTAAGAGTGGAAAGAACTTGTGATAATGATGGCCTACCTACATTCCACGTTCACATGTGGAATGGAATCACCGAAATTCGAATAGAGGCTAGAGCTGTTACTAGAGCGCATTGGACATTTGATCAGCCAACACGTGGTGGTATGAAGTCGCATCTAACTTACAATGAGTACCCTTTGGATGTAACAAGATTAGAGATTGATGATGAACAAGGAGTTAGAACTCGCGCTGACTGGAGGGTAGTTCGTGGTAATGCTGAGCACTCTTGGGGGCTACTTCACTGACAAAATCGCCAAGGTTCATCATCGTCTATGTATTGTTAGCAATTAGGAAGGGTCATTATGTCCGATGAGGAGCAACCATCTGTTGAAGAAGAAATCGTTGAAGAGAATCCGAAAAAGGAGGACTCCGAAGTAGTAAGTTCGGAAACATCTGCATCTTTGAAGCAGAAATTCAGACTTACTAGCGAAGAAGAGATTCTACAAGACATCAAACCATCGATTTTCGCATTCACACCAATGTATGGAATTGCTTTACTAATCTTATTCGCACACTGGATGTTTGATATTAACTGGGATAGTGATGGTTCGACATTTTCAACTATAATGCAAGGAATAATTACTTTCGGAAAGGTAGGTAACTTTGGATTCGTATTTGTTATGCTTGCAATTGCTTGGTTCAATAGAATGTTGAACGGTTCAACCAGTGGAAAGTGGAGTACAATGTACCTACTATTGGTAGCATTCACGCCAATGATTCTTAGCATAGACAACATCATGGAATCTCTAGGAATTATCGAAAGTGGATTTATTCCTCTCGATGATTTCCATTATATCACATTCGGACTATTTTGGTCAATATTGTTTGTTGCACTGACTATCTTCTACCAGAGGAGCTTCCACTATGCGATCACCAATCACAGAGTAATTTTTACTCAGCACCTTTTCATCCCAGGTGACGGAAGGAGAATCCTTTTCGACAACATCAATGAGATTAGAACTCAGAGGACATTTATGGGTGCAATGCTAGGATACAACACAATAATTTGTGACACTGGTAGCCAATTAGGAATTGGTGAAGAGGCAATGTCAATTTCCGCAGGAGCTTCTGGAAATTCAGTTCCAAGCGGTGATGCAAATACTGTTGAAGGACAGGTTACTCGAAGTATTTTCAAGAAACTTTTCGCATTCATAACATACCAGAGGACTCGTAAAATAGACTTACCAGACCCTAAATTCTCATTCTTTTGCATAACAAACTGGAAATCGGTTGAGAATCTATTGAATGAAATGCATCAGCGACACAGTCAATCTGGCATACTCAATGATTTGAAAGACCAGATTGCAGAAAGTCAGTAATCACACATAGGTTTCAAGAACTGTAAGTGTGCCGACGAAATAGAGGCGATGATATGAGCGACGACAAAGTACTCCAAGGACCGATTGAAAAATTGCGCAATGGCGACCTCGATGGCGCTATTGCAGAACTCGATGATTTGATGTCGAGCCACAAAACAAATGCAGAAGTTCACCACATGTACGCTGAATTTGCAAACATGAAAAACACCGAAGCACAGGATGATGTAATTCCTGGCGGGAAGATCATGATGGCTTACAAAAAAGCCATGCAAATGGATGAAGAAAACGTCGAATACATAGGTGATTTCGCCACATTTGCTCTTGAATGCCGTAGAATACCAGTTGCTGTTAAAGAATTCCAACGCTACGCTCGAAGACTGGAAATCGAAGATATCCCTGTTGACGAAGTACTGTTTAACGCCAGTAGAAATATCGTTGATGCAATTGAAGTTATGGACCCTACCAAGCAAAACCCCATGGTACAGCCGTGGCTCAAACAGGCTCTCATTTGGTCTGTTGGCGGATTAGGATACAGTCCTGAAGATGCAATTGAAATGCTCTCTCGTGAAGATTGAGGTGAATTGAATGGGGAAGGCGCGAATAGCCTTCCGTTTCGGCCATTATGGCGATTGCTATCACGGTAGTCAAGTTCAACCAGATGTTCCTACCGTTCAAGGTGAGTTCATGCATATTTTCAAAAAAAAGTTGAAATGGACTCAGGAAAGAATGCCTGTTCCAATGGCCAGTCGAACTGATTCTGGAGTTCATGTAAGACAAAATGGAGGATTCATTGATATTGATCAAAGTCGTTGGGATGCGATGGGTGAAGTTGGTTTCATGAAAGCTGTTGGACACCAAATTCCCGACACGATTTCTTTATTCGACGCCAGACAAGTATCCGATGACTGGAGTCCAAGACGTGCATTGCATCGGACCTATCGCTACAGAATGGAATGCATGGAAGGTTGGGTTGAACCAGAAATTGATGACTTCACACATCTTTGTTCATTGTTTGAAGGTGAACATGATTGGGATAACTTCTGCCGGCGAGAAACAAACCGATCAACAACTCGTGTTGTTGAAACATGCAGGCCATGGATTAACTCTGGCCGTATTATTGGGTTCGAGATAGTTGGTGAAGCATTCATTTGGAATCAAGTCAGAAGAATTGCGAATGCGATTTTTGCAGTTTCCACTGGTTACGAAAGTATCGATAAAGTAATTCAAGCTCGAGATAACCCTCAAACCGAAATTGATCTAGGATTGGCTGAACCAGATTGGTTGATACTTTGGTCTGTATCGTGGGAAGGAATCCCTGCATTAGAATCGACAGAGCCGGTTATTCCTAAGCCCGACCATTCAAGCTCACGTTGGCAAGAGTTGTGCCGCCAACAACAAAAAGAGATTCTAATTAGACAGTTCGATATTATTCAAGGACGATACTGACCATATCGCCGTCCGATAAATCACAAGTTTCTCTCAGGAAAATTCCTGCAATGACCTCTACTACATCTTCATGCCTGGTCAAATCGGGAATCAATATTGCACATTCATGTTCCCCTTCTTCACAGATTATTTGTCCTAAGAATGCTGTAGCACCACCAAAAGAAACTCCATCTCTGTCAAATCCTTTGATTCGGTGAGATTCAATTTCGCTCTCTTCCCCTTCATCAAGACCTGCGCTCACTCTGAGCCTCCTGTATTTTGTTAGGAAATCACCTTTCACTGCGACATTCAAAGTCCCAGGCCAAGCGCTTCTACCGATTATGGTTTTGAATTGGTCTTGGTAGTGATGTTGCGACATAAAAATGTGGGCTCGACCAAGCCCTGACGAGACTGTGCCCTCGATGCGCATGACCCGCCGACAGGCATCTCACTCATGACTGTTTGTGAGTGGGCAAACAAGATGTAGAACCTCTACATGGACAGGTCATGGCAGGTGACTTATCTTGGATGGAAGAGCGCTACTCGCAACTCGAAGAACAGGCATTACTGTGGCAGCCACCAACACTCGAGAGTGCTAATGCACCACGATGTACAATGGATGGAAAGCCCACAATCATGCTTTCTGCAAACAATTATCTAAACCTGACAACCCATCCTAAAGTAGTCGAAGCATCAATTGCGGCAACAAGAAAATATGGAGCTGGAAGTGGTTCTGTTCGAGCAATTGCTGGAACTATGGACATTCATCTTGAAGCAGAACAAAAGGTTGCTGAGTTCAAGGGTGTTGAATCATCACTGATTTATTCTGCAGGATACACTGCAAATGTCGGATTGATCCCCTCCCTAGTCCAAGGCAAGCAAGATGTCATAATTTCAGATGAGTTAAATCATGGCTCAATTATTGATGGAGTTAGACTCACCAAGGCACATAGAGCGGTATTCCCTCACAATGACATGGGTGCATTCGAGCAAATTCTGAAAGAATACGAAGGTGCAGACCGTAAACTGGTTATTGTCGATGGTGTGTTCTCAATGGATGGAGACATTTGTCCCCTCGATGAACTAACTGCACTTGCTGAAGAATACAATGCGATGGTATTCGTAGATGATTGTCACGGAGAAGGAGTTCTTGGAGATGGTGGGAGAGGGATTGTTGACCATTTCAAACTTCAAGGCCGTGTGGATTTTGAAGTTGGTTCGTTCTCTAAGGCACTCGGTGTGCAAGGAGGAATTGTTGCCGGCAAAGAAATCGTTCGCAATCATGCCCTAAATCATTCACGTTCTTGGTTGCTTTCTGGCTCACAGCCACCTGGTGTTGCAGCTGCTCAAAAAGCAGCAGTTGAGGTTCTGATGGAAGAACCTCAGCACCATGCCAAACTATGGGACAATACAGAATATTTCAGAAAGGAAATGCAATCCTTAGGTTTCGATACCGGAGTATCAACGACCCCAATTATTCCAGTTATGTGCGGTGAGTCATCCAAAGCGAAGGAATTGTCCCAAGCAATGCTAGATCAAGGTGTCATGGCAGGAGCTATTGTATTCCCAATGGTTTCCAAAGATAAGGCAAGAGTTAGAACACAAATGTCAGCAGGATTATCCAGAGATGATCTTGATGAAGTACTCAGAATTTTTGAGAAGGCTGGAAAGGATATCAAACTGATATAATTACAAATTATTCTTCTTCGAATGATTCTACAACTTCCATCAAATCAGAATCATCGCCTGCCACTTCAGATACTCCTTCACTGCGCGTTTCTTCTACATGTGGCATTCCCTCGAATGGATTTAATCCATCTTCAATCATGCACAATAGTCTCCATCTTGGAGCCCAAGCTAAGTGAACATACATTGGGCCAGGAAGCATTAGAAGAGTCCATGAAAGATATTCAGTAAATGAATTTGAAACCAATAAATCGGTATGAACCAAAGTAAACAAGGTGAAACCCAGGAATGGCATTGGATACATTATTTTCCGATTGACTGACATAGGCATTCTCTTAGTAAGAGCATTGATAATTCTACTGAATAGTCCAAGGAAGGCAGTAGCGAAAACTAGTAGACTGGCATGAAGTATCCACAATGGTAGCCAGAACTCTTCAGTCATGTAGTAAGGTAAAATCAAAGCAAGAGATACCAATAAACCGTAAAAGGCCCCGATATTAGAAGGATGAGAAAGCCACAATGGAAGTCGTGAAAAACGCTTGGATAAACCGCCACCTGTTATCATTTCACGTTGGGATTCATCTAATGAAACAGTCCGTTCATCCCAGGCGGCACTTGTGCCCATAGAATGAGTGGCGGAGAATTGCACATTTGAAGGTACGGTGAGATGAGTACAGGTTTGACCCCATTATCACTCAGAGGAAAACATCCGAGACAATGGCCCCTGAACATCAATTTCATCTTCAGGCAGCCATTCCCGTTCAAGTAAAGTTGATTCTTGCGACTCCCTGTCTCTTGCGTCTTCGAATTCATCGTTGGATTCATTTATCGCATTGTTAAGTGATATCGCTTGATTAATTATCGATAATTGTCGATTCAATATCTTCTCGTTAAGATTTGAATCCCATGCGGAAAGTATAGTCAATTGTTGATCTTGTTTGTGTACATTCCATCCGGTCAAAGGATCTTTTACTAACTTTAGACGGCTAATACCAGGATCTATCCAATCCTTTGAAAATCGGACCATTATTTCGGAATCTGCAACTGCTGCCGATTCCATAAACGGGTGGTTAAGGTTTACAGCTAATGGGATGGTAGAAATATTCTTGACACGCAATATAATCATCAGGTCTGTTATGGCAATAACCAAGATTACTACGCCTATGTGTACGAACCAGAATAGTAATGCAAAAATGAACACTGAGGCGAGTATTGCGTAAACAGAATAGTTCTTGATAGCAGTTTTCGAATGTTCAGAGCCTAATGGAGTTCTTCCAAATGGTATCAAGCCACGTGGTGCGTCCATGCTTTGGCGATGAGCATTAAGGACATGAAACCGTCGTTGTTTTGCATTTTCGACCCCCATCATTCAAGAAGGGTGGAATTACCAACCACCCCGTAGGGGTGCGCATGGTCGAGTTACCACGAGGTAATATTATCGAAGAAAGACGCGGCGGCGCTAGCGTTCTTTCTACCCTAGTTAACGAGATGATAAAGCTCGATTCTAATGGATACATTAGATGCGAAAGAACACCTGTGGATTCGATGCCTAGAGTCGGCCAGGTTGTAGTTTCCAATGGCACAATAACTGCTGCAATACACGAATCTGAGGCGATATTGGAAGGTCTAGAAGCCCTAATCGAGATCGAATCTGATTGTTTAGAATTGGATTGTGTACTTCAACTGGTTGAAGGAATTGACATCTACCGGATTTTAGATTTGCATCCAACTGCGAAATTGATTATTGATACGCCAGAAGAGGGTAAAACTTCAGATTGGTGGCAAAATGTGGGCAGTCACTCCAATAGCTGGACTAAATCTAGCAAATTACCGACAATCGAGGCTTCAACTGAAGCACCGGAGTTCATCAAAACAAAGGCTGCATCTATGATCAACAAACTAACAGCCAGTGGTAAATTATTGAAGCCAGGCTGCGTATATTCTAATGAAAGTGATTCGTTTTTCACCCTCGCTGCTAATCTGAAAGCTCATGGGAAACCACTTCTCGTAATCAGTCGAAAAACTAGAGAAGATCTGGTCGTCAACTACGGACTACCTACTGAAGATTGTTTATGGCTCTCTCAAAGAGAAGCCGAAGGTGTTCAATTCGTTGACATTGATGCAATTAAAGGAACAGTATACGGTTTCTTAGAGGGTAACTTAAGAGCAGTATTACTCCTTGATGGACTTGAATACTTAGCAAATATTTGTGGTTCAGCTGCTGTAATAGAAATGGTTAGAGAATTGGGAGACAGGATGCGTTTCGAAGATGATTGTCTACTAATTTCATTCGATAGAGCAGCATGGAGCGTCTCAGAAGCGGCTCAATTAATCAGAGCAGCACCATACATTGAATCGGAAACTATCGACTCCTGGAATAACGATTCAGAATCATTACTCGACCATCCGTTAATGTCCCCACCTACCGAAGAAGAACTTCTGAGACTAGCCGGCTATTTAGAAGAAAATACTCCTGAATCATTCACTATTGAAGAAAGTGAAGTTATCGAAGAAGAAACAACTGTCATCGAAGTACAACAGGTTGAAATTGAGCATTTCGAGCCTGAAGAGACAGAAACCGTCTTGACTGAAATCATTGAAGAACAAACCGAGGACATTCCTGTGCCAAATGTATCTAAGGGCCCGAGGAAGGCTCAGACTGTAAAGCGCCGCAGATCCAAAAAGGCTGAAATCATGAGTGATAGGGAAATGCGTAAAGCCGGCCTCGATGCTGCGAAGGGCGGCACTATATCAGGAAATATACCCTCATCCAATCTAATCCCAAAAACTGTAATTGGGCAAGGAAGAGAGGGTAGGATGCCATCGATACCTGACGTGATTCCAAACTCACTAAGTGACGTAGTAAGACAAGATTCGGCCAATAAGGTTCGTACCTTACCCAATACTCAACTTGGCCCTAAATCCGTATCATCTATTCATGGAAAGAATAAATCTGCTAAAGACCCGATTAGCCCAACTGCTGCAAGAGGAGTTGAAGTTAAGCGGAATGAATCTAAAAGAAAACGTTCATCCAGTGTACCACAAAGAGAACTAGATTTAGATAAGGAATTAATGTCTTGGAAATTTGAGGAGGAAGTTGAATGAATATTTCACATCAAGAAAAACTCCAATTAGCTTTAGCCAATGCTAGACAAGCATTGGGTAAAAGTGCCTCAACTGGAAGACCTGCACTTTCAAACCTGAATAAATTACGGGGCATAGATGCGGTTGAGGACACCAGAAGTGGAGATTTAATCACGCGTACTGGTGTCAAGACACGCCCTGTTTTCGACATGGTTGCCGACAATATACTTGGAAAGTCCGAACCTTGGAAGTCAAGTATTGATCTAGGAGAGGGGAGTAGTTCTCTTGCTCAAATAGCAGCTGAAAGAATTGGTGGAATGCGTGATAAACAGATTACAGAAGAAATACAAGTTGATGACTTGAGTGAGGACTTAGGAGTTCTCAAAGACGGAAGGCCGATTTGGGCAGAAGTTTTGGACTCGCAGAGAGGATACTCAACAAACTCTACTGATTTTGGAATGAAAGACTTGTCATTCAAACCAAAATGGCCGCCTGTACAATTCTTGTCAGAACATAACACCTGGAAATCATGGCATGTCGTCGAAGAAAATTCAAGGGCGTCGAATGCCTGTGAGAAAGTAATTAGCAAACCCGGAACTTCGATGAATCCTTTGCTGATTTTGGGAGAAAGTGGTTGTGGGAAGTCACACATAATCAGTGCATCAGTCCAAGCAATGATTCGAAGACAAGATGGTAACGTACACCTATTGTCAACGTCAGCGATGAGAGGCTGGGAATCTCTACCTCAGGGTTGGGAAGAAGCGGTAGCACATGCGAACTTGATTGCAATTGACGACCTTCACCTCGCTGAAGGGAAAATCGCTACAGAACTAGGCATGCTAATTGATTATGCACTCAATTTGGGAGTTCAAGTAATTGCAACATCTAGAGTGGATTCTAATGAATGGCAAGCAAGAAGACTCTGGGAAGTGATGCGCTCAGCCACTAGCATATGGATTAGGAGTCCAAGTTCTTCTTCTTTGATCACTCATTTACGAAGATCAGCCAGTGGCCGAGCACTCTTGCTTGATGACCCGATGCTGGCAAAGATAGTTAGTTTCGGTGGTGGAGATTGGAGAGGGACGGATAGCGCTTTTGAGAAGGTTGCATTAGCAATTGAGTCCGGTGAACGTGTTGTTACTAGCGAAGATGTGGGGGACATACTAGATGACACTCCTGCTCAAATCACAGAGCAAGAAATATTCACTGAGAGAGAAGACCTTGAAGAAATAGCATCACGAGTAATTACAGAGACGTTGGACCATGTCTACACAGGTGCAGACATCGGCGGAGTTGAATTGAATTCACCATTACCTGAATTGGAAGACGGTTGGGAAGTACCTGAAATGACCATTGAGGAAAGAAGTGATTTGCATCAAGTTCTGGTTGGCGAAAACCTAATTCCTCACGTAACAACTACTTTGACAGTTGATGAAAGAGAGGATTTCCTAGTTCATCGGGATTCGAAGATATCTGGACTCGACAGGGTTAGAGTCAACGAAACTGCAGCTAGTATCGACAATATTACCGATTCAATGTTCAAAGAAATGAATGAACAACATTTGACTGAATCTAATCAATTGGCAGAACTTGAAAACGAAATGATGCAATTAGTTGAGTTTAGCAAGGAAGCATCTGTTGAAGAGTTGATTCAAATCGCTGACAGAGTTGGTGAAATCGAATTACTACTAGGGAATATTTCTCAGTTACCAAATTACACAATGTTAACTCCAATTGTTCGCCTTGAACCACAGGGTGAATGATATGAATCCAGCATGGTGGATGGCAGGTGTCCCGTTTTCCTGCCAACCAGATTGTGGGAAGTGCTGTGATGAACCAGGCGGAATCGTATACCTACGTCCAGAAGATGCTGAAACAATGGCTAAACACCATGGCCTAGAAGTTGCAGATTGGTTGCAAAGTGATTGTAGACAAACTTTAGATGGCAGATGGGTTTTGAATTCTGACCCTGTAACAGACATCTGTATTTACTTGGATGAACATAAGAAATGTACCACATATGAAGCGAGACCCGCACAGTGTAAATCATATCCATTTTGGGCAGAGAATGTTCGTTCAGATAGATCTTGGCGAAAGACAGTGAGTGAATGCCCCGGTTTAGAATCAGAAGAAGCATTCATTATCAGCGGGGACACAATTAGAACCAAAATTATTGAAGACAGAGACGCCTCTAGAGGGTTCCGTGAATGGCCTCCTAAATCGAGATGAAAGTTTTCATTTGAATGGCGATATTTATGTCCAACACTAAGTGTTGTAAAAAACACCTAAATGGCTTCTGAAGAGCAAAACTAGCGTCGCACTTATACAGAAGCCTCCTGTCCCTTTGTCCGGATGGTGAATTCATGAGTGAGGAAGAGTCTCTACTTGACTTGACCACAGCCCACTTGAACACTGGGTTGCGAGGAGTCCCGGTGGGCACTTGCAGAACATCTTATGTCACACCAGGTGAAGGTGTGCATTATTGTGGATATCCTATTAGCGAATTAGCTATGATGTCCCCCGAAGACATCGTATTCTTGCTATTTCACAAGGAGTTACCAACCTTAGAACAATCTGTTGAATTCCGAGAAGAATTACAATCAAGAGGAGCAATTCCAGAAGGATTAGAACCGGTTCTTGCGACTCTTCCAAAGGATGGACACCCAATGGATTGGTTGTCGATTGGAATCCACACACTAGGTATGTTAGGTGGCGTAGATGATTGGCGAGAAGACGCCATGAACCTCATCGCTAGAATGCCTAGATTAATGGGTCTAATATTCAGATACCGAGAAGGCCGTATTGAAAATATACCTGAAGACGATTTATCCCTCCCACTAGTTGGTAGGTTTACCAACACAATTGATCTGAATGGAGTCGATAAGGCTGTCATGAATCGTGTTCTGTCAACATATCTTGTTCTGCACATGGACCACGGAGGAGGAAACCTCTCTACCTTTGCAGGTAAGGCTGTTGCTAGTGGTCATGCCACAGTCTATTCCTCTATGGCGGGTGCAATGAATGCGCTTTCAGGCCCCCTTCATGGAAGAGCGAATCAATCATGTTTCGAATTTGTCAAACGAATCGGTACATCTGACCCTGCTGATGTCGAAAGATTTGTGCGAGGAGAATTGGAAGCTAAGCGCCCTGTATTCGGATTTGGTCACGCTGTCCTAAGAAGTGAGGATCCTCGTGCTACCGCTCAATTCGCACTTGGTGAAGAAATCTGTCCCGATGACGAATATTTCAGAACAATCAGAGTTTTGAGACAAGTTGCCCCAATGGTCCTTTCAGAAAACCCGAAAATCAGAAACACAAATGCAAATGTAGACATTGCAAGTGGAACATTGCTAAATTACGTTGGATTGAAGGATGCTGAATATTACACCACTTTCTTTGGCTGGGCTAGAGTTGCTGGCATCGGTGCTCAAATTGTCGATGAAAGAACAATAATGCGAAACGGAAAGGGCATTCCGATATATCGACCAAAATACATTGCAGAAGAACAAACTCTTCGTCACTTAGATTGAATAACAGGCCTAGATGTTTTTCCACATCCTCTGTGACCAATCATTCTCACAGCATTCCAGCCTAACTGATCTTCACTGAGTTCATGCCATGGTGCAATATCTTCGGGGATTATCCCTCTTCTCAAATCCGCTTCTTCCTCATCGCTTAGGGGCATCGTAGCTGGTCTTAACCAACGAGCGCTACCGCAAGGTAATTTCAGATTTGGATCAGAGTAGTCAGTCAGTAATGACAGTCCTGCACCCAGTAAGTCTCTTTCTAACTCTGGATGGCCTGGCCAAACATATACAGGAAAACCATTACGAATTTTTGTCAGTCTTCTCAATTGCCTACCCTTGAGACCAACCGGCATTCCAATGTGAAGATATTTCTTTGCTCCTTCAAAATAATCCACAGCACAAGGCATCATTGGTGCCCCTGACCTTTTTTGAGAACGTAAAAGACGAGCAAATGAATATGCAATAAATTCTGGAGCCGCTCGAATTCGCTTGCTGTTGTGACTACCTGTACGTGGAACTATTGGTAACAGCCTAGACCATGGCCGATTGGAACCTGACAATTTAGCGACCTTAGCCATCGGCCTGTGGAATGCGTAGAATACGGCTGCCTCATCATGGATATCTGCTTCATCAACCATTTCACTAGCGAGTTGCATAATCCTGGCCATTCGTTTTGTTGGGTCTTTGGAAATATGTGGTAGGCTGCGTTTGATTTCAAGACATGCAACTTTCGAGTGCTCTTGCCAAGGGACAAGCCACTCTTTGTCAGCCATCAACTTTTCAAATGAACAAAATCCAACTTCCTCTAACTCGTTCAGATTCCATTCTTCGACATACTTTGAACGGCCGTCTAACAAATCCTCTGATACAGATACGACATGATCATGATGGACTACGAGTTGGTCATCAGCAGTCAATCGTAAATCGAATTCGACACCATCCATCATATTCATTGCCTTAACTAAAGACTCATGGGTATTTTCCGCAGGTTGCTTCCATCCCATTATCTCGGCTTGTAAGGATTCTCTTATTGAATCATGTGCCGGTTCACTAATCCTGCCCAACCATCATAAGCAAACATGAGGGTCAACAGGCATGGCAGAAGACCAACGCGTACGAGGATATTGTGCATATGATTGGGGAAAGAGTGCTTTTGAGACATCGGTAACCACTGCAGTATTCCCTGCTTGGTTCGCATATTTATTCGCTGAAGCGAATGGAATTTCCACCAAAGTCTATGGCTCAGAATGGACTGCAGATGCAATGTTTTCTGGAGCTGTGATGATCGGTGCTCTAATCGTTGCCGTTTGTGCACCATCATTAGGAGTGATTGCAGACCGTCGAATGATCAAAATGTGGTGGCTTCGTACCCTTACATTTGTAGGTACCATCTCCTGTATTTTGTTAGCACTTTCACCTTATCTCGGAGTATCTATGGGTTGGGTTTGGGCATTGATAATGTTCATGGTTGCAAATGTTGGCCTAAATGGAGCAGGAGTGTTCTATAATGCATTATTGCCTCACATGGGTGATGAAAGTGAAATGGACTCCATATCCAACAAAGCATTTGCAGCAGGTTACCTTGGAGGAGGTCTTCTCTTAGTAGTACACTTAGGGATGGTATTGTCACTTGATGGAACTTGGGTAATCCCATTCGTCATGGCATCTTCTGGGCTTTGGTGGCTTGGATTTGCGCAGATGACATTCAAAATGGTTCCAGAACCTCACATCGAAAATGAAATGGAACCAATGGGTGTTGTCGATTCAACTAAGATGGCACTTGGTGAAGTTAAATCCACATTAGGAGACATCAAGAGTTTCAAAACTCTATTCATCTACATGATAGCATATTTCTGTTTCATCGATGGAATCAATTCAGTCACTGCGCTAGCGGGAGTGTTTG
>Ga0066856_10000334_pt1 | contig 17402 bp, 10 predicted proteins | sample ETNtaG_5_FD_65605 | JGI IMG/M metagenome (GOLD analysis project Ga0066856, IMG submission 65605) | Marine microbial and viral communities from oxygen minimum zone, Eastern Pacific Ocean - ETNP201406SV205 | ecosystem: Environmental > Aquatic > Marine > Oceanic | place: Pacific Ocean: Eastern...
AACCTCTTTTGCCACACAGAGCTGCCCCACAACCAAATAATCAAACCCTCCAATTAACTTGCCACCAAACGGGACCTTGTTGATTTGAGCGCCCAGGTCTTTTAACAGCGGATGCTGTGCTAACAACGACCGATCGGTAGCCAACACATACCCCACCACCAAGTCGCTTTGCTTGGCAATAATAGCAGGAGTTAAGTCATTCATTGATTTTAAAAACCCAAAGTCGTATTTCGCGGTTAGAAAACCATCAGAAAAGCGGTCCTCCAGAGTAACATTCTCTTTTAAGTTTGCCTCCTGTAAGCTTCTGATTTCTCGAATCTCTTGATCTGTGGTCGCTAAACAGATTGTCATTATATTTGGATTTGACGTAATTTATTAAAGATATTAGACACAAAAATAAGATATCTAACACACCTCAAAAAGTAGGTTTTTATTTTTGGCCTTTCAAAATCAGCGTGCCCGACCAGTTTTCTTTGACACCAAAACGAGTCGATTCAACCCCTCTAAACCCAGCCTTGTGAAGCAGCTCAACCCAATGTTTCTCAGAAAAAAGCCGCATAATTGAGACACCACAGTCTTCGGGCCAAGAATGGGAAACCGTATTTTCTTTATAAAAGTCCAAACCCAAAATCAACACCCCGCCCTTGGTCAACCAGGAATTGTATACATTAAGCAGAAAGGCATAAGGGTCTTTGAGGTAGTACACCACTTCCATAGAGTGAACGACATCTACAGGGGAATTTGGACTCCAGGTGTCGAGATCAGCGCAAGTGTAGTGATTTTCCGAATCGCAGGTTTTTGCCTTGTCAACCATTTGTTGTGCACCATCCACACCAGAAGCAGACACACATTCTGGTTGTTTGGCAACTTGTCTTACAACCCAACCGTTACCGCAGCCCGCATCAAGAAAGGAAAACGACTTTAGCTTGTTTAAAGCCAAGACAAGCATGTGGTCAACGGCCTTTTGATGGCCCTTTGCCATCACTTCGTCACGACCACGCTCTGCCCATTCCCCAAATACAACCGTTGGCGTGCGCTTCTTCTCCAAAATAAATCAAAGTTAGACCGTACAACTCATGTCTTCGCCACAGCACAAAGGAGATTTTATCATTCCTTCACAACTAGGGCATTGAGAGACTTGAACTCTTGTACCGTCGTCGGCAGTTATGCTTCCGCCCTCAAGGGGGGTGTCGCATTTTGCACAACTAGCATTAACCGCCATGTCACATTGATTACAAGTATAAGTTGCCATAAAAATCTATTTCTGTAAAGATATTGTTTTTATCTCATCAAGCTAAAGTGACCAGTATATACGCGCCCATCTTGAAGCTCCAACCTAAACCAGTAGTCATCTGCCGGAACAGGCCGACCTTGATAGGAACCATCCCAAGACTCATCGGGGCCTGAGATTTGAGTTAAGAACCGACCATAACGGTCATAAATATACACACTCGACAGGCTGTTAAAAGCTGTTTTCAGCCCGAGAATTTGCCAGGTGTCATTTATCCCATCGTTGTTTGGAGAAAAATATTTGTAATACCCTACGACTCCGACCTGCACACTAGAAACACCACAACCCAATCGATCCCTCACATAAACTGTCCGCAACCCAGGCCTTACCTGCTCAAAATAAGGGCTGTCCTGAAAGCCGCTGTCATCAAGAGCGTATTCATAGTCTCCAACCCCAATACTTCCGGTTATAATTTCCACAGTGTTTTGTTGACTAGAAAAACCACTGATAATAATATCATTCGCGTCGAACTTTGCCAATTCTGAGGCGATAACTTCAACAGTTTTTGTTGTTGAACAACCAATATCCCCCACAGTTGTTGCTGTGACTTTATAGGTTCCGCCAACAGAGATTGTTATTTTAGACGAGTCGCCCACCCTTGTTATGGCATTGTTTTCATCTACATATTCCCATACATAACTGTAGTTCTCAGAAGGGCTTTTCACTTCGAGGTCTAAAACAACTTCATTTAAGCAAAGGACAGCCTGTTCGTTTACACTAAAAGAAGGATTTTCAATGACATTGAAATCGACAAAGCCATAATCAACACAACTAGCGTTGATGGTGTTGACCAGCTTTACACGAATAGAGGCTGAGGGGGTACTGAAAAGAGGAGGAAGGGGAGAGGGCAGAGCATTTCCTTGATCGTCAAAATAGTAGACAGCAACATTTGTTTGGCCATTTAAAACCTCTCTCTCTATGAATTGTGTATTAAAAGTTGCCACACCATCAATCATTCCGTCAGAATCATCACACAATACTTGTGTGGGTATGGGGTTGAAACTTGGAGTGTCATCGACAATAAACTCAATTTCTGTTTCTTCATAACAGGGAGGGTTGTTGTTCGAGGGGTCATTTTCCACTCGAGCAATTATTTTTTGACTACCAGTTTTATAAGAGTCCGGGAGCGCACCAGTAAAGAGTAAATTATAGTTTGAGTCAAAATAAAAAACCTTAATATCGGCTTGTCCTTGGGTGAGCTCTTGAAAAGCCCTAGTTGTGTCAAAAGTGAATAACCCATCGTCATCGTCGTCACACGCGCGAAAAGGAGCAACAGCATGGGCAGTTGGAAGACTTTCGACATGTAAATTGGCAACCTTTTTCAGGCCAACACATTTTATGGTATTTAATCCCACCACCTCTACATTTGCCCAAACTTCGTCAACCCAGTTTACACCATTGGGCACGGGGTTGGGGTTTTCATAATTAGCGTTTTGGTCTATTTCATTTTTTTTCAGGGTAGCATCCTCTAATGTGGGATAGTACTTAATAACAACCCCAGACACACTAAACAAAGGGTGTTGATTCAGAAGCCCCGTCGTAAGTGTATCAAACACCGTTGGAGGGAATAGTGTTCGACCATCTTGTGTCGTTGAGGGAGCAAGCTCACAAGCATAAAAATCGATCATAAAACTTTCCTTAATTTGACTCACAGCTACGTTGATACGAATCTCAGCATTACGAACACAACTTCCATTTGGGGCAAACACATTGTTTGGCAAAACGCTATTTATTTGTACATAAACAACATCATTGGGAATTGGGCTGCCATTAATATCAGAGTTATAATAAGATGTTGGGTCGCTAATTTTGCTTTCTGGCGACCTTGTTGGCGATTTGTAATAGGTAAACTTTTCGTTCGAAGAGTTTGTTGATATGACGTTTTCAAAACTGCGAAGATTGGTTCGAACTATTCCATCTGAAACACCATCAGTTTCGTCACACTGCTCGAAAGTAACCACAGACTGACTAATGACAGGCAAAGGAGTCAACACCAAGTCAAAAAGATTGCTTGCTGTGAAACAAGACAGGGAAGTTAAATTGTTCGTTACACGAACATAGATGGTTTTGTTGCGGTTATCGGAGGCGGTCATCGTATAAGAGGTTATGCCTTGTACTGATGGATTTTCTGCTCCAGAAAGCGTTGTGTGATAGCTAATGCTATACTGACCCGCTGAACCCCCAAGCAGTGTTTGTATTCGAGAATCGTTCAACTGAAGGTTAAAGGAGGTTATATTGTCTGTGTCGCTCCCACTTGCTTGGTCGTCACATTCATAGTGTGGTTCAATTTCGATGGTAGGGGGAACGGGCAGAACCCTCAAAGTAAAAGAGCCGTTTTGATTGGAATCACACCCTGTATTTTTATTTTTTAGACGGTAATATAGTTTTTGGGGGTTTGATGAATTGCCAAACAGCACAGACTTGTCTATGGCATTGGCGTCTGTTTCGTTTAGAAAAAACAAGACTTCAACAGACGAATCTCCGTTTTGTATCAATAGCTCTTGAGCTTGCAAATCAAAGCTATTGACCAAGCCATTAAACGCATCGCCATCAAAACCATTGTCACAAAGCTCCATATCATTGGCTGGTAAAATTACAGGCAATGGATTGACAACGACAGTGGTTTCAACACGACAAATCACACTGTTAGTCGTTACCTCATAAAAATAAGTTGTGGTTTCTGTTGGAGATCTAACGATGGAGCTGGTTTGTATACCATCAAAAACAACATCAAGACCAGACTGGGGATCTATTTTACCCCAAACAACCTCGGTAGTCCCAGTAAATTCGAAAATAGGCCAAGAATCTCCATTGCCCGAAGATTCATCTTTCATGTCATTCCAAGACTTAATAGCATTAAAATCGAATTGGCCGTAGTCTTCTTCTCCATCCTCCACTTCGTAGCTATCACAACAATCATTTGGCTCATCCGAAGTCCAGTTGGCAAGATCGTTGGTGAGTAGTCTACCATCAAGCCATTGCCAACCTTTATCAATCTCATTATTTGGGTTTAAAGAAGACAATTGTCGCAAGCCTAGCCAAAAATGTATTTCACTTGTTCCTGCAACACCAAGCGAATTGAGAGCATCATAAACAACGTCTTCCTCATCTTTGGAGTTGATGACATACATCGACGCACCCGCACCTAATGATTGTATAAGATTATAGGCATCAGTCCATGCCATAGACTCTCTTTTTAAGAAATAGGATGAGGATTCGTATTGTAAAAAACGCACAAAATCAGGATTAGCGTTGGCAAAATCTTGTGCCGTTTGCGGCACACCGTTTACAGTTAATGTTACACTTTCTCCCATACATATTTCTGGCTCAGAACTCAGCAGTTTGGGATTGCTGATAAAAGCATCTGTTTCTGCGCGCGTTAAACTCACACAGCCTGCTGGTGAATAAGCCTCTACATGATAAGTTTGATCATGAACCAAAAGCACATCATCACCCAAAGCGCTCCCACCAGACGAAGATAGAAACACCCCAACGGACCCTCCAATATCATTTTTCAAATCTTCGATGGTTGGAATATCACTGTTACAGTAGGTGTAAATGGGCTCGAGTGTTGGTGTTTCAGGAATTTGGGTGACAGTTAGTATTACTCCTCCAATTGATTCAACAGGGCAGGCGTATGTAGGCCTTGAGAGAAGGACTTGTACTTCTGACCCATTCAACCCATAATCTGTAGTCACAGTTAGTGAATTAGTGTTTGTGCCACTAAAGGTAGAATTGTCAACGATAGCAGCACCATCAATTACCCATTGAAAAACAGCATCGGTTGTGGGAGTATCTACAGTGAAAACAGCAACCTCACCATCACAAACTTCAACCGAAACCGGATGACCGCTTGCCGAAACCTCTGCAGGGCTACCCTGTTCTTGAAAGTCAAAAATGCCATTATAGTCACGATCATATGGCCGGGGACCATCACGGGTTAGCGCATAAGGATGGTTAATTACTGCTCCTCGATTTGAAACAGTATTATCATCTATGGTAAGTGGCGATTGCCCAAGCTTACCGTCACTATCAGGATCTAAAAACCCAGCCTCGACAACATCAAAACACCCATCATCATCACTATCTAAGTCATATTTGTCAGAACTCAAATCATTGTCAGAAAACCGGTCAAGGTTTCGAATTCCAAAAACACCATTAAACATAGAGTCTTCGCTTGAATCGTTATGGTGGGTAAATACTAAGCCCGAAGAGTTGTTGACTTGAAACACAAACTTACTAGTCTTGCCAACGGCATTCTCACTAAATCTAAATGTAATTTTCGAGTTATTGTAAAAGGAGTACCCACTTATAAAGCTACTGTTTTCAAGGATTTCTAATTCGCTTTCTGGATCAAGCAAGGTGATACTTTCAGACGGATCAATGCTTTCTAGTATGTAGTAAGAGTTCTCTTGATCTGGAATAACAGACTCGCTGTTATCAAACCTAACTAAAAAATGAATTGACTTAGAGACAACAGGGTTAAGTTGGTATCTAATGGCATCATCTGAATTTTGTTTTGGCGGCAAGAAAGAGGTAAATCGCCCAGAATCAAGTGGGGTAAAAGCCCCGTTTGCTACTGACAGAGTCTGCGAAAATAAAGGAGCTGAATAAGGGAGTGGATTTGAAACCATAAGTTCAGGAGGGTTTTTGGTTAGGTCGATTAAAAAATCTCCAAATGACTCTAGTGAATCATAAACCCCATCATTATCACTATCTAAATCTATATTGTCAACCACACCGTCTTGGTCAGTATCGTTTGGGCAAACGCTAACATTCACAGCAGCGGAATACACAATATTGTTAGGGGCTAAACAGTCAATAATTACTTCTACTCGATAAGAACCAAAATCATCTGGTATATATTCAGGATCGTCAGAGGAGGATCCTGAAAAAACATAATCCCACGTACCCCCTTTATTTTCTTTCTGCCACTTTAGGGAGTCATAATTATTGGCATATGGAACACGAAGAGCAACATTAGATCCTCCAGAAAGATCAACACAACTTCCTAAGCTACTTAGCGCCAAATCAGGATAAACTTTAGGCTCAAGATTAAACCCAGAGTAGAAAGCCCCTGATGTTGCGGTATTATTTACATTGTAATAAGAAACATAAAGCTCTTCAGACCCAACGATTGACACATCCCCCTCAAGGCCGTCAATTCGTTGAACTTGGTATTCAGATGCAGAGGACTGAATCGGACCATAATCGTAGACTAAACCTTGTAATGACGAAACAGATTGTCCATTCACTTCAACAGCGGATCCATATGTGCTAAGTATAAACAGAGAGCCACTGAAATTAGAATCATAATCCACCTCATCAATTCGAGCAATACTTTCAACATCTCCAACGCTCGTACAACTTAGTGGAGGGACAAAAAACATTCCTTGATTTGCTCCATAAAAATGAACCTTCTCCCCGTTTGAACGCGTCCTTGTTAAATTTCCTTTTTTGCCAGTCCCTTGAAAGACATAAATGTTTTTATTGGATGTGATATTCAGAAATTCAACGCTTGAATCTGTATTTTTAAAAAATTGATTTCCCTCAACAAATACATTATCACCCGCATCTAGTTCGATTGAAGATTTTGAATCTCCATTTAGATTGATTGTGGTTCCATTTTCAGTGGCAATCACTAAAGCATTTTCGATACTGTTAAAACTATCCCCCTTAATTAACAAATAATTTGTAGCATCTACACTGGCGTCCAAACTGACGAGCTGGTCAAACCCAATATCACTCCCATTAAGATGACCTAAATCTCTTTCTCCCCTCCCCTCTGGGTAACCATCTTCTTCTCCTTCAAAAAAATCAGGGGAATCAATAATTTCGTTGCTAAAGCTTCCTTGTATCGAACCTGTGTTAACAACAATATCATTTTGTGATACAATGCGTGTTCCAATAAAACGCCCACAATCAACCCCATTAAATAGAGCAATATAACTTTCGTTTTTATTTAATACGATGCTGTTAGGAAGGGTGCCATCAACATTTAAAACTTCGAGTTGATCTACGGGGCTAAAAAACTCAACCAAAGTATTGTTTTGTGTTGCAATTAAAGAGAAAAAGGAAAAATCGTAGCTCCCCTGCCTTTCCATTCCGCCAACGCGAAAATCTTTGCCGAATCCGTCAATTCCCTTGCTGACAAGCGCCCCGGCATGATTGTTTGCTTTTATACGCAGAGAAACATAAACCCCCCTATCTGCAACTACTTCAAATCCTTTATCTGTGAAAGTAAAGTCGTTTTCAAACCCACTTGGATCAGCACCGACCTCATCATTGGACACTTCAACTTTAAAAGAATCGGTGTTTGTAACCACTCCAGTTATCCAATTGTTTGCTAATTGACCTATCGGCTTAATGGTAAAGCGAGCCTCAGGATATGGTGTTGAAATATACAAATAAGAGGAATTGTAAAACACATCACCTTGATAATATTGACCAGGTATAGGCGGAACATAATGTCTAGTACTCAATTGTGCAACTCCATTAAACGGAAGCAGAAGCCACAACCAAATGTAGATTAAGCTACAAACCAATGTTAAATGTTTGTCTTTTATTTGCACTCTATAATGATAGTGAAAAAAACAGTAATTGTAATGCCAGTCGATATTTCAGCAAAATGGGTGCTCTTTTTTGCTCTTATACAAACATACATCAGCCATGGACAGCTTCAGCTCCCAATTTACAAAGACTATCTTACCGATAATTATTTTTTGGTTCACCCAGCTACGGCAGGCGCCCAACTTGAGGGAATCAAAGTGCGGATGACACATCGATCACAGTGGCAAGGGGTATCAAACGCACCAAGCCTACAAACGATCAACGCACATGGTCGCATAGGTTTAAAATCTGGGATAGGGGCTGTTTTTTATAACGACAGAAATGGGTTTCACAAACAAGCTGGGGCCTCTGTGGCCTATGCGCACCACATCAACCTCACACTTGGAAACAGCAACATTCATCAACTTTCATTTGGTTTATCTGCTGGAGTAATGAATAACATTCATGACCAAACACAATTTGCCCCCGACCTTACAGACCCACTTGTTGAGGGCAGCAAAGTCAAATCCAATGGGCTTCACATGGACTTGGGCCTGACCTATATTCGCTACCAATTTTATACTCACCTGACCCTTAGAAACCTTATCTTTAAAGGACAGAACATCTCAGACAACATTAGTCTAGACAAGGGAAAAAAGTGGATTGTAAATGCAGGACATTTTTTTGATTTCAACGAAAACACTACCCTTGAACCCTCTGTAATGGTGCAGCTTGTAGACTATGCAGACCTTCCATCCTTTGATGTCAATATGATGTCACACCACTCTCATAACAATCTAAACCTATCATTTGGGGCATCATATCGCTTTGGCACAAAACCAAATGCAAATGCTTTTGCTGGCGAAAACCTCAACCAAGACCACAAACAATTGGCTTTATTAACCGGCCTGCAATTTAAAGAGTTTTCATTTTTTTATACCTACACCCATAGCTTTGAGGACAAACAAATTGCGCCCTTCAACGGGCATCAATTTACACTAGGCCTTGATATTTCGTCTGATAAATTCCTTTTTTTTCCAGTGCAGGGGATTTTTTAACTTCGGTGATATTTTTATTAAAAAAACAAGTGATAGAAATCGAGCGTAAATTTTTAGTTTCAAACCTTGACGAATGCCTGCGGCACGCCACCAAGTCAACCCACATCGTGCAAGGCTATTTATCCCTTGATTCATCGCGGACTGTTCGCATAAGGAAAACAAACAACAAAGCATTTTTAACAATTAAAGGCAAGCCCAACAGCGCTGGAGACATCCGCTTTGAATGGGAGAAAGAAATTTTAGAACCCGAAGCAACACAACTTTTCGGCTTGTGCTTGGGTCAAACAATTGAAAAAACACGGCATCTTGTCCTATTTCAATCACATTGTTTTGAAGTAGATGTTTTTTCTGGAAATCACAAGGGTTTAGTAATTGCAGAAATAGAGCTTCGATCAGCGGAAGAAAAGGTTGCGCTACCCCCTTGGATAGGAAAAGAAGTGACAGGAGATCCGCGTTATTACAATAGCTCTTTGGCCAAAGATGGGCTAAAGCCCTAGGTCTTCAAGGTTAATTGCATCATCCGATAAATTTTGTTGTCGGATTTCAGCAAGCAAATCACAATCTAAAGGGATGTTCACTTTTTTAGGGGCAGGGAAAGAATCTGTCGAGATTTCTAAGAGAGGGTCTTCGTACAATTTTTTCATATACAAAGCCCATATCGGAAGCGCCATAGTTGCACCTTGGCCATAAGCAATGGAGTTAAAATGCGTTGCCCGATCTTCTCCGCCAACCCAAACCCCAGTCACAAGGTTTGGCACCATGCCAATAAACCAGCCATCACTTTGATTTTGTGTTGTTCCTGTTTTACCTGCTATGGGATTTTGAAATTCGTAAGGATATCCAGTTACAACTGTTCCAAAATAAGGATTGTTTTCTTCAGCACCTCGGTGTCTCAAACGGATTCCAGAGCCAGACTCTGTTACCCCCTCGAGGAGCTTGAGCGTAACATAGGCCGACTCTGCGCTGAGGACATCACGTGTTTCAGGGGCTGTTTCAAATAAAACAGTTCCATTTTTATCTTCGATTCGAGTGACCATCACGGGGTTTACGTAAATTCCTTGGTTGGCAAAAGACCCATAGGCAGCAACCATTTCATAAACACTCAAATCAGCAGTTCCCAAAGCAATGGAAGGAACACTAGGGATTTTTGAACTAACCCCCAAATCAGTTGCGAGTTTGCTAACAGGCCCTGGCCCTACTTTGTCAATTAGCCTTGCGCTGATGGTATTGACAGAGTTCGCCAATGCATTTTTCAATGTTCTCATTCCGGTATAACGGTCACTAGAATTTTTTGGACACCAAGCTTCGTGCGCACCAAACTTTCTAGCCTCTACACAGTAGAACCCGTCAGGCAATGAGTCGCAAGGAGAAAGCTTTAATTGATCAATGGCAGAGGCATATACAAAGGGTTTAAAAGTTGACCCTATTTGTCGCTTACCTTGATAAACATGGTCAAATTGAAAATGCTTATAGTTGATACCCCCAACCCAAGCCTTTACATGCCCAGTTTGCGGATCCATCGACATCATGCCCGAACGCAAAAAGTGCTTGTAGTGACGAATAGAATCGATTGGACGCATCACAGTATCGACCTCTCCCTTCCAGCTAAAAACTTTCATCGCTGTTTTTTCTTTAAATGACGCCTTGATGTCATCCTCAGTGCTACCAGCAAGTTTCATTTTTCTCCATCGCTCAGAACGCTTCATAGCTTGTTCCATTAGACTTTCAATTTCTTTTTCAGTGAGATCTAAAAAGGGCGCAGTGGGGTTCCACCTAGGAGTGTTTTGCTCAAAAAAAGCATCTTGTAAGCTAGACATATGCTCATTTACAGCATCTTCAGCATAAGTTTGCATTCTTGAGTCAAGAGTGGTATAAATTGTTAAACCATCTAAATAAAGATTGTATTTTTCTCCATCTAGCTTTGGGTTTTCTTGAATCCAATTGAGCATAAACTGGCGTAGATAAGCCCTGAAATAGGTTGCAAGACCCTCGCGATGAGATTGAGGGTTGAATTGAATGTCGATTGGCAACTGTCGCAAAGAATCAACCTCTTTCTGACTGAGCATCTCATTGCGAAGCATTTGTTGAAAGACAATGTTTCGCCTTGAAATTACAAGTTCTGGCCTTCGAATAGGGTTATACAACGAAGAGTTTTTGAGCATTCCCACCAACATAGCAGATTCTTCTAGAAGCAAATCTGAGGGCTCTTTAGAAAAATAAATATTAGCAGCCGACCGCAACCCATCAGCATTATAATTGAAGTCATATAAATTCAGATACATCGTTAAGATTTCTTTCTTGGAGTATCTCCGTTCGAGCTGTACGGCAATGACCCATTCTTTGATTTTTTGAATCACGGCATCAAGAGTGTTTCTAGAGCGGACTCCTGTAAAAAGCTGACGCGCTAACTGTTGAGAAACCGTACTTGCCCCACCCTTTTCACCCAGGTAAACAAGAGCCCTTAAGGTGCTTCGCAAGTCAACCCCAGAGTGATCATAAAAGCGCTCGTCTTCGGTAGCAATCAAAGCATCAATAAGATTCTTTGGAATTTCTTCATAGTAAAGAGGTGTTCGGTTGTCTTTGTAATAAAACTTACCAATTACCTTATTGTCCGATGAATAAATCTGTGTAGCTAGGTTTGTTTTGGGACTTTCCAACTGACGGAATTCAGGCATTTTACCAAGCAATCCCAACCCAGCGGCAAAAAAAATACCTGTAAGAGACATAACGCCAATTGAATACACAATCCAAAAGAGCTTTATGTTTAGTCGATATTTTCCAATCTTTCCCTTCATTGGTCTTTGTGAACCCCTTCAATGCCAAGCCCCACTTCTGTAATCCCTTTAAGGAGACCAATCGACTCCGCATGTTCATTGTGTCGCATAGCGTGCTTGATTGTCAGTTGGTGCTCACCAACAACGCGAAAATGATAAGCCTCCTTAAACCAAAGCTTGTGCTCATTAACTAAAAAGCCCCCTCCGAGCCACTCTCCGTCGGGATTAGCCATTGTGTAAGAAAGCGTATCAACCAGTTTATCTCCAATCGGATTTTCGAGCGTGGTGATTAAGTGAATATTGGCAAACGGATAATCATCATTGTTTCTCAAATATAAAAACAGGTTTGTAGGAGAATTGATTTTTTCGGGAGTAAAACGAAACTGTACATCCTCATGTTGTAGCCACCCATTCGAAAATGAGGAAAAATGCAATTTTTCATTTCCCAAAACACAACCCCCTATTAAACAAACGAAACTGAGATAGAGGGGTGTTCTTTTTGAAATAAACATTAGATTAAGCATACAGATTAAGTGTGTTTTTTCATAAAAGCAAGGGCTTCAGACCTTCCTTTTTTAAAGATTTTATTGCTGTTCTTAGCCCCTTTTCGTAGACGCCTCTGTTGGTCTTCGGGAAGCCGAACAATATATGAACACTGGTCAGAGCAACAGTTATTTTGTGCTTCTGCACAAACCGGACATTGGATAAACAACAAATGACAAGCTTCATTTGCACAGTTGACATGAGTGTCACACGGAGCACCACACTGGTGACATATAGAAATAACCTCATCAGAAATTTGCTCGGCTTTTCGCTTATCAAACACAAAGTTTTTTCCGCGAAATTTATTTTCTAATCCCTGTTCTTTTACTTGCCGCGTGTACTCAATGATACCGCCTTCTAATTGATACACATTTTCAAAACCTTTGTGTTTGAAGTAGGCACTTGCTTTTTCACAACGAATACCACCTGTGCAATACATGACAATGTTTTTGTCTTTTTTATGTGACCTCAAATCTTCTTCGATTAGCGGTAGCGATTCACGAAAGGTATCAACATCGGGTGTAATTGCCCCTTCAAAATGCCCAATTTCACTTTCGTAATGATTTCGAATATCCACTAACAGGGTCTCTGGCTTTGAAATGAGATTATTAAAGGATTGAGCATCAAGATGAGCCCCACATTTGGTGACATCAAATTCACCGTCCTTAAGCCCATCTGCTACAATTTTATCTCTGACTTTGATTTTCAGCTTTAAAAAGGATTTGTTGTTCTGCTCAACGGCAATGTTCAAACGAACATTCTTCAAAAATATAATATCGTCTAGCATTGCTTTGAATTCGTCAAAACGCTTTGCCGGGACGGAAAGCTGTGCATTTATTCCTTCTTTAGCGACATAAATCCGACCCAAAACGTTGAGCATGTTCCATTGAATAAAAAGATAATCGCGAAACAACTTTGGGTTTTCGATTTGTGCGTATTTGTATAACGACAGCGTAAGCCGGTCTTCGCCCGCTTGGTCAATGAGATTGGCGCGTTCTTTTGCACTTAATGTGTTGTACAGTTGCATGCTATACGGATTAAGTTTGTCGGACAAAGGTACAAATTTAAAAAACGCACTTGAGGGGCTTGTTTTTGCGTCTAAAATTGTACTTTAGAAAAATTGATAAAACTATAATATGGCAAACGAGAAAGAAGCGAAATTAAAAGCGCTACAACTTACTTTAGACAAGTTAGATAAAGCATACGGCAAAGGGACTGTGATGCGGATGAATGATGAAGCTCTCGACGAAGTAGAGGCCATTTCCTCGGGCTCCTTGAGTTTGGATGCAGCTCTTGGCGTAGGTGGATACCCAAGAGGAAGGGTTATTGAAATCTATGGCCCAGAGTCATCTGGAAAAACCACACTTACTCTACATGCCATAGCGGAATGTCAAAAGAGTGGTGGAATCGCAGCATTTATCGACGCCGAACATGCATTTGACCGCTACTATGCTCAAAGTCTGGGCATTGATATTGATGAGTTAATTGTCTCTCAGCCAGATCACGGGGAACAAGCTCTTGAAATCGCAGATAATTTAATTCGGTCAGGAGCCGTTGATATTGTTGTTATTGACTCAGTAGCTGCCTTGACGCCAAAGAGTGAAATCGAAGGAGAAATGGGAGATTCAAAAATGGGCTTACACGCGCGGTTGATGTCACAAGCACTGCGAAAACTAACTGCTTCAATCAGCAAAACCCAATCGACAGTGATTTTTATCAACCAATTGCGTGAGAAAATAGGAGTGATGTTTGGTAACCCAGAAACAACAACAGGAGGAAACGCCTTAAAATTTTATGCCTCAGTCCGCTTAGACATCCGTCGATCAACCCAAATTAAGGACAGTCAAGGGGGTATCAACGGAAACCGTACACGTGTCAAAGTGGTCAAAAACAAGGTTGCACCACCATTTAAGACTGTCGAATTCGACATTTTATATGGAAAAGGAATTTCCAAAAATGGCGAATTATTGGATTTGGGCGTAGAGGAGGAAATCATTCAAAAAAGCGGATCTTGGTTTAGCTATGGAGACACCAAACTAGGACAAGGAAGAGAATCTGTTATTAAATTGTTTGAGGACAATCTCGAGCTTGCAGAAGAGATTGAAGACAAAATCCGAAACACTCAAATTGAGGAAGACTAATTTAAAAATACCCCTCTTTTCGCAACTGCTCACAAAAGAACTGGTAGGTTTTTTCTTTTAATGTCGGAAGGTCATTGATTGTTAAGCCGGCTGTTTCTATAGCAGGGTGTACATTTGCGCGAACGACCCCAGGACTGCCCGACCAGTATTTGTGGCCAAATTGAAAGGGAAATCGCTTTTTACAATCGGGTAGCGTGATCGGAATGATTGGCATTTGGCATTGAATCGCCAAGCTAAAAGCACCGTTCTTAAATGGAGCCAAATAGGTGTTAGGATGAGGGACTAACCCCTCCGGATAAATGCAAACACTATACCCAAGATCTAGTTTTCTTTGTGCTCGATGATACACATTTTTTCTACTTTTTGCGCTTTCACGATCGACAAGAATAGCAGCGCGACGATAGATATATTTAAACACTGGAATCTCTTCAAGCTCTCGTTTGCCAACAAACACAAATGGGCTTCGAACTGCCATGAGAACGAGCATAACATCAATCATGCTTAGGTGGTTGGCTACAAACATATAGTTCTTACCTTTTTCTAGCGTTTGAAATTTCTTAAATCGAGGCCAAAACCCCATGCCATATAGTATAATTGGTGACCAAACCCAACGCGCCAGCCAAAAAACATGACGATACCATTGCTCTCTTTGTAGAAATATGATAAGCAAAGGAAAGCACAAGAACACGCCAATTCCTGCAAGAACATAAAACCACACGTTCCAAAGCCCATATAATATTTTCTTCACGAACAGTAACATGTTAGTAAAAGTAGTGATTTGAAGATAATCCAAAAGACGTACCTTTGTATAGGGACAAAACACTTATTGATGGCTCGGGTTTTAACAGGAATTCAAAGTACAGGCACTCCACACTTAGGGAATCTGCTTGGAGCCATACTTCCTGCGATTGAAATGGCAAACCAAAGCAAGGACAATTCCTTTTTATTTATTGCAGACCTTCATTCCCTAACCCAAATCAAAGACGCTACTCAAACAAAAACAAACACCTATGCAACTGCAGCCGCATGGCTAGCTTGTGGACTGAATCCTGAAAAAACAGTTTTCTATCGCCAATCTGATGTGCCTCAAGTCACAGAGTTGGCTTGGTATCTCAACTGCTTTTTTCCTTACAGCCGTTTGAGTTTAGCCCATTCATTTAAAGACAAAGCTAATCGACTAGAAGATGTCAATGCTGGCCTATTTGTTTATCCGATGCTGATGGCCGCAGACATATTGTTATATGATGCAAATCAAGTTCCTGTGGGCAAGGATCAGCTACAACACCTTGAAATGACACGAGACGTTGCCAATCGATTTCACGCCCAATTCGGAGAAACCTTTGTCCTTCCTGAAGCGGTATTACGTCAGTCGAACATGTATGTACCTGGGACAGACGGCGGCAAAATGAGTAAGTCAAAAAACAATATTATCGATGTTTTTTTACCAGAAAAACAACTTCGTAAGCAGGTCATGGGAATTGCCACCGACAGCACCCCACTCGAGGATCCAAAAGACTCAGAAAACTGCAACGTGTTTTCCCTTTACAGCATGATAGCTGAGGAGAGCGAAATTAAACACATGCGCCAGAAATATGAATTGGGGGGCTATGGTTATGGCCATGCTAAGCAAACCCTATTTGAAGCATTACTTGATAAGTTTTCGACAACACGCACTCAGTTCAACAAACTTATGGAAGAACCTAAACAAATGGATCAAATTTTGCAACAAGGCGCAATAAAAGCACAATCAGTTGCAAACGAAACTTTATCTAGAGTCAGAAAATCTCTGGGCTACTATTAATTATCAATCAAATCTTGAACTAAGGGCTCTAGCTTTAGAAGTTTCCTTTCTTGTTATTTCGAAGAATTATTAAAGTTTCTTTATTGTGAGAATAGCACCCTTTGGACCTTGAGGGCCGCCTAAATTTGCCGGATAAAGACTATGATTAGAAACAACTCCAATAGTTATCATATCATTGGCATCTAAATATAGAATCGTAGACCCACTTGAAACCTTATCTTTATTATTATCGGTTTGATACACATGACTAAATAGTACCTCTACCACATCTGTATTAGCCCATGAAGCACTATCATTTGACTTTTTTGCTATTTTTATGTCAAGGTATCTACCAGCAGTTAAATCATAGAATCTCGTAGATGTCTTGACTTCGTAATATCCAGCAGATGATACCTTAATAGCTGCATTTGTCGTACTGCCGCTTGAAACTAACGAAATCTCACTGTTCTGTGAAGAGTTAAATTTTTCAGTATCCCAGGGGACAAAATTTTCAACATTAGAAGTAATGTTAAAATAGTTACTCTCCCATCCAAATTTTGCAACAGTAGTAGAGGAGGTAAGTTCAGTTGCCACCCCATTACTATCGACTGTATAATATTTTGCAGCATACACACTTGCACCACTATCTTCAGCCATAAAAACAGCATCTATATCAGCATTCCCTAGGGTTACAGAATCATCGGCCTGTCCATGAGCCCCCTTACCAATTACAATTTGGTTAGATGACTGTGCTGTTTGAGTGCCAGCATTGTGCCCAATAACTACATTGTTAGACCCACCTGTAAGTTCATCACCCGCATAAGCCCCAATCGCCGTGTTGTTTGCACCATTTTCTACATATCTCAAAGCTTGCGCACCAATTGCTGTATTTTTATGAGACGTAGTTAATTTTTCTAAAGCTTCTTGCCCAATAGCGGTATTATAATCACCATTACTAACTGAATTCATAGCTTTAGTACCAAGTGCAACATTGTAATATGCACCACTGCCTTGACCAACAGGAAGATCAGATCCAATGAAGAAAGATTGATTTGAGGTTCTTGCATCAGTTAAATCATTTAATCCTGCACTTAAACTAACCTCCCCACCTAAAACAACAATACCAGTTCCCGCTGTGACAGTTGCATCAGCTCCATCAGCTCCTGCTGGTCCTGGTGCTCCATCAGCTCCTGCTGGTCCTGGTGCTCCATCAGCTCCTGCTGGTCCTGGTGCTCCATCAGCTCCTGCTGGTCCTGGTGCTCCATC
>Ga0066856_10000340_pt1 | contig 17237 bp, 11 predicted proteins | sample ETNtaG_5_FD_65605 | JGI IMG/M metagenome (GOLD analysis project Ga0066856, IMG submission 65605) | Marine microbial and viral communities from oxygen minimum zone, Eastern Pacific Ocean - ETNP201406SV205 | ecosystem: Environmental > Aquatic > Marine > Oceanic | place: Pacific Ocean: Eastern...
TCATTAGTTAGATTATAATCTAATAATGATGGATTATAAACTACTGAATTACTAGGAGATTGTCCAAAGGCAGGCAATCCAATATATTCTTCTTTTTCCAAGCACCAAAATTCATTTTCTTCTTCTAGGTCGTTATTACACAATATTTCAACTGTATTCTCTTCAATGAATGCTACATCACCAATTTCTTCTGAAAGACACCTCAAAGCACCTGAATGTCCATAGTAAGGAGTTCCTATCTCAGGTATAGTTGAATTGGCATCAAAAAATCCATAGATGGTATTTCTTATTGTTTCTACATCATTTGGATCTCCTATGACATTTGCATAACCATGTCCAATTAAGAATCCCATCGGCAGTAACATGCCCACCGAATTTAACCACCCAGTATGGCATGATGGCTTCCCTGAAAGAAGTGCAAATGGATCTGAATACGGATCATCATCTAGAAAGGCCTTCGCAACATCACTATCAGAACGAACCCAAGCATTTGAGTTGTAGTATGTTCTGTAATCTACATTTAGATCAGCAGCCATGACTCCTAAGTCGTATTGTTGCCAACCTATCCATGCTGATCCAGCATCCATTATTGCAATATCTGCATTTCCAAATCTCAATGCCTCTATCATTGCTCCTTCTGAATCGACACTAAATATGCTAACATCATAATTCAGCTTTTCAGTGAGATAATTTGCCAACATTTCGGGATTACTATCAATTTCTTGAGAACTTTCTTTTATTTCATAAGCAATTATTAATTTCCCCAAGGTTCTTTCCTCGTTTTCATTTCCTAAACATCCAGAAAAGATAGTTGTTAAGAGGATAACGCTAATGAATAGTGTAATTAACTTCTTCATATTATATCTCCTTTATTGGAAATTACTAGTATCTATATAATGCGTACTCTGCATGGTTTTTCAATATGAGTTTTTTTCTTTACAGTATTATGTTACTTCTTGGTCAACGAAAGGCGCTTAAATTGAGTGTGTATTCTAAATTCATAACTATGATGACGCCTTGATAACTGTGGTGCAGATATCTAACGCCTTTCGTTGCCGTAAAGTCTGTTTATATTTCTCAATCAGATATTGTTCACTGGAGGATCCCAATATCTTCAGAAGTTATTCCTAGCATATCCCAAGCTGGTTGAAGATGTGCACGAACTGCTGCCTGATAATCAGTTCCAGCCACTGGTACGTTAGAGAAGTCATATATTCCGTTGATTCCTGCAGTTCCAAAGCCTGGTAAGTAAGAAAAAGCATTACATTCTGCTTCACTCATTTCAGCACTTGTGCTATGAGTTACAGTATTGTAACATCCGGTAAATATTGTTGCTCCATAATTAACATACCAGTCATATGCTTCGCATACTGCCTGACTTACTTCTGAACTAGCATGAGTGGCACTATTGTAGCAAGTATCTACTCCATCGTTCATGTTGTAATCTGTTACGTACATGTAACCTGAACATGTTGCATTATCGTCACTAGAAATTTCATGTGAAATCATGTTGTAGCATCCAGTGAATAGAGTATCGCCACCCATATCAAAATCCTCATAATAATTCCACCCCTCGGTGACTGTTTGATTCCAGGTATTATTCATTGTGTGACTTACTGTGTTGTAAGCTCCTGTGTAGATGGTGGCGCCATAGTTTGGCAAAAACATATATGAATCACATTTTGTTTCTGAATCATCTGCGGAAACCTGGTGTAACTCCATATTGTAGCATATATCTGATCCATCTCCCATATCGTAATCTGTTACGTACATATAACCTGAACATTCGTCAGATAATGAAGAACTAACTGTCATGGTCACTCCATTGTAACAATCATTACCTGGCGTAGGGTTACTTCCAGCGATAGTTGACTCAATAACTCTCCAGAAGGAATAACCTTCAGATTGATGAGTCTGCGCCGCTTCTACTGTATCGTCAGTATTCATCTTGTGTGCATAGCGAATTGTTGCTTGCGAGTATATTATTACTAAATTCTTTACTATTTTGTCTCTTGCAGCTGTTGCTCCAGCCAAATCTTCTTCCTGAAGAGCCGCCAACCCTTCAAGCTGTGCTTCTAGTATTGCAGCATTCGCTTGTGCTGTACCATCTGAATTAGCAGTACCAAAGTTTCCTGCTCTTTTATCTCCTGTGGCATAAGCTGAACATGACACGGATTCATCAGTTCCATGATACAATCCCCATCCTTCATCCCAAGCATGTTGTGCATCATCTGCTCCAAAGTTTCCTGCTTCTGCTTTTACTATTGCAGCATTCCATTCATGGATCGCATATGCAACTAAATATTGATTTTGAACTCCTTTTTCTACAGCTTGTTCCCTGACACTGTCCGAAGCACCAGCAAACATACCTGTACCATCTATGGCGGCCATAATATAATCATCTAATGGGGCATCAACGCCATAATATTCCGACAATCCATGTTTCTTTCCTGATGCAGAGGCATGTTGTTCTATTGTTTTCATTGATCCATCACTTTTTTCAACATTCTTACCATTTTGATAAATATCTTTTATTGCAGCCCAATCATGTTCCTCTGCAAGATCTTTTATTTCGCAAACATCTTCAGTCATTAACCGATAAACATCAACATCTGTAACATATGTATATCCTCCATCTTCAGCATCTAATTCTGGGCCATCATCTCCAGTACATCCTGCAAAAGCAGACGTAGCAAAAAGAAGTACGGCCATTATCGTTATAGTCTTATTTTTAGTATTTTTTAGCATTTTTACATTCTCCTATGGGGCATTTTTAGGACGCCCTAAACTTTCGCAACATAGGTGAGTATATCAAATTTAGGATGCCCTAAATTTGGTGCAAGTACCTAACTTAAGAGTAAACATTTGTACGATATAGTAATGACCTATTGATTCTTGTTAAGACTGTGCGAAGAGAAAACTCAACTCTGTCAGTGGTCTGCATTTGTTTTATTTTTATTCTTATCAGTTTCATGCCGCTTCTATCTAATGATTCTAATTTAGAAAATAAATTAATTCGGATGGAGCAATTTGGAGGAGGAGGTAGTGAAGCTAGCTTCGAAGAGCGATGTAGTCAGATAACTTTTGAAGATATATTTGAATATACTAAGGCAGAATTTCATTTTCAAGTCGATGAAGACTGGCAATCTGCAGAAGTATTTGCAACAGCATGGATAAATTGGTCAATGGCAGATGTTGTTAGGGAAAGACTAGATAGTTATTTGGAAGGACTTATACCAAGTGGAGGAGATGGTTGGTTATCTACTGATGAGAGAGATGCAGTGATGTCAATTGCTGCTAATTGTATAGAGCACACAATAACTAGAATTGGAATTAGAGACGGTCCGGCTCACAGAGGAGGAGTAGGTGTTGACTGGAAAAATACAACTTGGGAAGGAGACAGTATAATCGTGAATGAAGTGAACGGCGTACCTTCTAGACATTCCGAAATTAGAACTTGTGAATCTTATAATCCAAATACTCCTTGTTATGAAATACCTGTTATTCCATCAGAAGACAGAGATTGTGATGCTGATATAGATAATTCTCTTGGATTGGATGAATGTAGATTTGTTTTATACTTGAATTCCACTTTGGAATTATCTGGAATTAGTGATCCAGAATCATTTACCATAGCACTGAATGCATCAAATATGAGCAATGCTGAATTGACTTTTACTTTCCCTCTAAATAATGATTTAAGATTAGATATGTGGGAAGAGTGTGAAGGCAGGTATGTAGGTCTAGATGCAGATTCAGGAGATAATTATGTAACTCCTCTGAGAGGTAGTTGTATTGGCGATCAATCTTCTAATTATTCTTTAGACTCAAATAATGATATTTTGAGTTATACTATATTTCCAAATTCAGATAAAATTAATTGGCCTAGTGGTGAAGATATTTTTGCCGATTTCACTACTCTTCCTGTACCAATTGATAACCCTCCCGTATGGACTGAAGATGCACCTATTGATGGAACTTGGTTTCCCTTATCTGAAACAGGAGACATAATGTGGGCAGATTGGCAACAAATTTTAACATGGTTTAGTGATGAATTAGGAGTTTCAAACCTTGATATTTCCTGTTTTGGTGATTTGAATTCCAATATCAGACAAAGTATTGATGGTTCTTTGTATGCAAATATTGAATATTTACAAGAAATCACTTGTGAAGCAAGAGATCCATCAGGACAAACATCAGGCAATAGGACATGGTATATTGGTATGCCAATTTCATTGTCTACTACTTCTCAATCACTTCAAAATCCTCACCCAATACACATCCAAGTATCTGATAATTGGCCCCCTTTGTCAATATCAATATCTTTGTATCAAGATGGGGAGCCAATATTTTCAGAATTTTTAGTTGAATCTTCAAAATATGTCAATATTTCTTCAGTTGGATTAACTCCAGGAGATGTAAAAGTAAAAATGATGGTTGATGGAGAAAATATTTATCAATTGATGAGTATTTATGATTTAGGAATAATTAAAGAAAGCTCCCCTCCATTCATCATGGCATCATCAATGGGCTTTTCAACTTCTGAACCTTCTCAATGGTCGGCTAGAGGCCAATTTAGTGATCCTGATGGAGAGGAAGTCTCCTTTTCTTTTTATATTGATGATTCTTTGATGGGTACAATAGTTCCATCGGGAAATACTTGGGATATACCGAAAATAAATTTTAATTTATGGCCAGAAGGTGAATATGAGATTAAACTAGAGGGCTGTGATGAATCGGGAGTATGCGAATCAATATTATTTGAAGTAAATAACAGTCATTTGTATGTTGAAGAATTAATACAACCAATTCCTCAAGATTCTAATGACGAAAGATCAATTCCCTTTGTTAATTTATATTTGATATTTATTTCTATAGCCGGTGCTCTCATGTACACAACACGTCGCGATTAAATTATGAGTTTCTCGGGGACAGTCTCTAAAACCTCTCATGAAGGTGGTATTTTAGCATCATTCGAAGGTAAACCCCCTAGTCTTGGTACAAATATAAGAATCCGAGGTGGGAAAAATATTGGTAGAGTACAAAGTGTAATTGGCAGTGTCAAAAATCCTATGATTCACATCTTTCCATTGTCTAGAGGAGTTAGTGCTAAAAGTGCAGTAGGTGCTAGTATAGAAATTGCCCCAAGAGATAGAACTCCAAAATCCAAAAAGAATAAAGGGCGAAATATTAATCGTAATGGTAATAAGAAAAATAATGATAAACATACTAGTGATACAAAAATAAGGCCCGGTGACTGGATATGTCCAAAATGCAAAAATCATAATTATGCAAGTAAAGAAATATGCAATCGCTCCAGTTGTGATACTAGGAAACCTAGGCAAGGAGTTGGCTCAAAAACGACGAAAAAAAGACCCCGTTCTAGAAATCCAAGGGCGAATTGGTCTCCAAAAAAGTCAAAAAAATCGAATCCTAGACGTCATTCGAATCGTTAATGACCCCAGCCTTCTTCTCTGAGGAGTGTCTCCGATGAAATATGACCAAGAGTCCTGAGATGGTTTGGTTAGATGTTTTGGACTTAGAGGAAAAAGGAGACAGAGAAAATGCATTATTACAGGCTAAATCTGTTGTGGAAATGGATGAAAAACATGCTGATGCGTGGATGGCAATAGCCCGACTTAATCTCCCTCCTTTAACCAGAGGTAAACCATTAATGCCTGATTTGAAACAATGTTCAAAGGCGATGGCTGCATTAAAGAAAGTTATCCAGTATGATCCCGATAATGATCTTGCATGGGAATTAGGAGGGGCTCTCCTTATAGATCATCTTGGCATGTTGGAGCATGGTTTAGAATGGTGGGAGAATCGTAGAAAAAACGAACCCTATCAAGTAACTCCTCTAGTTGAACAGATAGGAATATTAGCTAGAATGGGTTATTATGAAGATTGTGCAATAAAACTTGATGAATTATTCGGTGAAGAAATGGATGCTCCTGCTAACCAACAACTATTACGTATGCAATCAGTAAGACAGATGGTTGAAAAAGCTGCAAAGATGGAAAGTAGTGAAATTTTTGACCCTAGGGACAAATTAGATTCTAGATGGGAAATAATAAAGAGAATGAAAAATAAAAAACCAATAACTGAAAATCGATTCCTATTTACTTTTACCGCTCCAATTGTATTTCTCTTGGGTATACTTGTTATGGATGCTTTAGGAGATACAGCATTGGGAACTATTGCCGTTTTTCTAATAATTCTGTTTTTATTTGCTACAATAACTAGACTATCAAATAGTTTATTGAATAATCTAAATCGCCATGCATTAGACTTAGATCGCGCAATAGATTTTGAATCAACCTCTGGGAAAATTTGCATACCAGATGAAATTAGAGAGTCTAAATTATACGCTTCAATGATGGGAATCAAAACTCCTGCATTAAACGAAAGGATGGATATGATTATCTCTTCCGGTGAAAAATTATCTAAGAAATGGGAATTAAATATACCATAAAAAAATCTTTTTTTCAGATTTTTTAACCGAATATTTCACTAAGTATTGATACTTCCCAATATTATGGCAGATTCAATTACGGACGAACCAACTTCAGGAATACAGGAGGTCAAAGTACCGGATAAATTAGTAGATAATTTACCCACTCTATATTGTTATGAAACATGCCCATTTTGTTTCAAGGTCAAAGCATTGCTTGGTTCAAGAGGAATAAAATATTCAAAAGTTGAAGTAAATCCTATGAAACATACTGAATTACAATGGTCTAATTGGAAGAAGGTTCCTGTTTTTATTGATTCTGATGGAACTCAAGTAAATGATTCCAACTTCATTTTGCATTACATAGATGAGAGGGGAGATAATAAATTTCCCAGACATGGGATGGATGAAAAACAAGATGAATGGATGGATTTCTCTAATTCCATACTGGGGAAATCCATAGTTGCCGTAATATATTCTTCATATTTCACTTCTCTTAAAGCACTTGATTATGTTACTAAGGTTGATAATTTCTCATTCACTAGTCGTATAATAAATAAGTGGCTAGGTGCAATAATAATGTTTTTTGTTGGACGGAGTCGGGCAAAAAAATTTCCACTAAAGCCACGAGATAATCTAAAATTACAATTAGATAATATGGCTAAAGGATTTGAAGGAGAATTTTTTGGAGGAGATTTGCCAAACGGTGCAGACTTTGCTAATTATGGCATACTAAGATCAATGCAAGGGCTTTATGGTTTTGATATATTAGAGAGTCACGATTTGGTTCAACCATGGTATGCACGAATGCAAAAATTATCAGGAATCTGATTTTTGTGCCATTATTTAATGCAGAGTATTATGAGTAATGTCATAGTGGATATTTATATGGAGATTACAAGAGAGTTCGTTAAGATAATTACATTCATATTAGGTCCTATAGTTCTAGCATCTTACGTATATGGTATTTCACACTCTCAAAATCCCTCTGGACTTTGGGGGGGGATACCAGTTTCATGGCAGAGATATATCGTGCCCTTCATGTTTATTGCTGCTTTAGGTTATATTATTTATTGGTGGACAGTATTCTACCACCTCGACACACTAACTGTTGAATCATTTAGATGGCCATGGGGGGAGTCTGATGGTAAAGGAAATTCTAGATTATTATTCTCCTTCCTCTTAATTTTGATACCCTCTGCCCTTTGGATTGAAAGTACAATTTTTCATATTGAGAATGATTATTCATGGACTCCATTTTTAGTCATTGGATTATTATTCTTAGCATCAGTTGGCAATGTAATGTTGGGTTTAATTGCTTATTCTGCCTATCAAGATGATGTTTCTAGTTCTAGTTATATGTTGTTGGGAGCTATCGCACTAGGTATCCAATGCATTTTGAACGATTTTATTATCTGGTCATATAAATTCCCTTGGTCAGAATAATTTTATTCAGATTTCTAAATCTTTATTGTAATGCAGGCCAATATTCCTATCTCGGGAAATAGATGCCTTAACAGTCAATTTCGCAACATCAATAAGATTTCGTAATTCTACTAAATCCTGTGTGGGCTTACAGGTTTTCCAAATCATTTCCACTTCATCTGAAATATGACTTATCCTTCTTTTCGCCCTTTGTAATCTCGAATGACTTTTGACAATTCCTACATCTGAACTCATAGTAACTCTCAGAGATTCCAAATCAGTCCTCAAAGGGGCATGTTCAATTAAAATATCCAAATCTTCTGCTCTCCACATAGGAGTATCATTAATATTGTTTTTATGTTCTAAATCAATATTATTTATTATACTTTCAGCAGCTCTATTTGAATAAACCACTGCTTCCAAAAGACTATTCGAAGCTAATCTATTTGCACCATGAAGTCCAGTGCAAGAAACTTCGCCTATTGCATAAAGATTGGTGATAATGTAGTCATTAATTTTTGTTTGTCCTTCATAATTAACTGCAACTCCTCCAACCATGTAATGAGCAGCAGGAGTTACGGGTATCGCATCAGATCCTATTTTTATTCCGTAAGTTTCTAATTTTTGTGTTATAGTAGGAAATTTCATTATTAATTTTTTATTATCTAAATGCTCAGTTACAAGAAAAACATACTTATCTCCACTCTTCTTCATCTCCGCATCTGTCGCTCTTGCTACGACGTCTCTAGTCCCTAAACTACCTCGTAAGGAATAATTATGCATATATGAAAAATTATCAGGATTTTTACCTCCTTCCTCCTTCCATTCTTTGTACTCAGAAATAGTCATCAATATAGCCCCATATCCTCTTAATGCTTCAGTTATGAGAAAAGTATCTCCTGAGTCTAGCCCTATAGCAGTTGGATGAAACTGAAAAAATTCCATATCTTTAATGTCTGCCCCGGCTCTATTGGCCATAGCAACTCCGTCTCCAGTAGCCACAATCGGATTAGTAGTTTTTTTATACAGCATTCCTGATCCACCTGTGGCCAGAACAATATTCGTCGCAGGAAGAGTATGGACTAATCCGTTTGGGTCTAGACACCAAACTCCAGAAACTCCTTTTCTGATATCTCCATGTTTTTTTTGAATCAAATCCACAGCCATCCAATTCTCAAGAATCTTAAAATTATCATCAATTTCAGAATGTGCATCTTTAGTCAATGCTCTCTCAATTTCTGCACCAGTCCGATCCTTTGAATGAAGTATTCTGTAATCAGAATGCCCCCCTTCTCTATTCAAATCATATTCTCCTTTAGTTCCCATGTCAAATCTAACGCCATGTTTAACCAAGTCATTTATTCTGTCTGCAGCTTCATTAACAACCGAGCGTACTACATATTCATCGCAATATCCTCCTCCGCATTCCAAGGTGTCTTTGACATGCATTTCTAGAGCTTCTTTATTATCGGTATCTAGTACTCCTGCAATCCCTCCTTGTGCCCAATTTGTTGATGATGTAGAAATTTCTTTTTTTGTAATTACAGCGACCTTTAGACCAGCCTTTGCACATTTTACTGCAAGGAATAAACCTGCAATCCCTGAACCTATGACTGCGACATCTACAGAATCCATCAATAATGGATGAGGCGCTTGCATAAACACTCCTAATGGCACTCAATCAAGAATCTTCGTACTGTCAAATCTGTATACTTCTGGCATTTTCTTAATCATCGAATAATCGCATTGAGCGAACATAGTCCTCCTCAACCTTCATAATCCTCAAGGGCACGAGACGATAAATGTCGTCAGCGATTTTTCGTAGATGAATAAGGTGATGGGATGCATCTCACTAGAATAGAATTAGAAAATTTCAAATCATTTGGAGGAATTGTTAACATTCCTTTGGAAGAGGGATTTACTGGTATCACCGGCCCTAATGGTTCAGGAAAGAGCAACTGTGGAGATGCAATACAATTTGTTTTAGGCCCTAAATCTACTAGGGCTTTGAGGGCTTCCAATGTTACAGAATTGATATTTAATGGAGGCGGTACTGGAAAACCCGCTAAGAATATGAGTGCAACATTAGTTTTTTCTAATACTCCAGAGTCAGATGGCAGAAGAAGACTTAGAATAGAAACCGAAGAAGTATCCTTTACTCGTTCAGTGCGTTTGAATAGAAAAGGAGATCCTATTTCATCATACTCCATAAATCAAAATCCTTGTACTGCCACAGAAATGCGTAGAATATTGGCCGAAGCAGGTTTGAGGGGAGATGGATACAATATTGTTCTCCAAGGAGATGTTACTAATCTTGCAACTATGACTCCTCATAAGAGAAGAGGAATTTTAGAAGAAGTAGCAGGTGTTACTGCCTATGATGAAGAAATTCGAAAAGCAAATAACCAAAGAAAGAAGGTAGATAATAGTATAGAGACAATCGATATTTTTGAGGACGATCAAAAGAAAAGACTCAAAGATTTGGGGAAGGAAAGAGAACAGGCATTAAAATTTAAAGATTTAAAAGATGATTTAGATAAATCAAAAATAATTTTACAACAATCTAGATTCAAGAATAAAGTTGATGATTTAAAACTTCTTGGAGATGAAAGATCTAGATACATTGATGAAAAGGAAACAATTTCCTCTGAACTTTCTATCAGTGCAAAAAAGGTAAATGATTTCGATGAAGAAATGGTGAAAGTTTCCAATAGTCTTGAAGAAATGTTAGGGGGAGACGCAAAAGATATTTTAGACAGTATCAAAGAATTTGAGATATTAATCGAATCAGGTGCCGATAGAATAGGCGATCAAGAGGAAAAAATAATTCTTGCAAAGCAGGAAATATCGATTTCTAAAAAGGAATTAATTAAAGCAGAAAAGGCACGAGAAGATGCAGAAAATAATCTAATTAAGGCAAAAAAAGCAGTTTCCGATGCCCAGGAATCTTTAAAAAATGCTGATATTAAAGAAAAGGAAGCTAGAAAGGCCATACAATCAGGAGATAAACACGGCCGTGATTTGAATAGGAGATTAGGACAGGCAACCGAATCTGAAAATACCGCTCAATCAAAATATGCCAAATCTCAATTGGATTATGATAGAGCAGAACAATTATGCCAAATAGCTTCCGATAAATTGGCTGACTTAGAATCGGAATATGAATCTGCTACTTTAGATAGAGATGATCAAGAATTATTAGGAGAAGATATCAAAAAAGCATCACCTTCTGTTGATAGAACTTCTCTGGCCGAAGAATTAAGAAAAATCCAAAAACAAGATGCACTTTTATGTGGAGACAGAGATAAATCAGAGGCTAAATTGAGGGACGCTGAACGTGAATTGGAAAAGGCTCGTGCAAGGCAAGAGGCTAAATCTTCTCGCCCAGGTTCTGCATCGACAATTGCAGCATTATCAAAACTAAGGCAAAGTGGCGAAATTAGTGGTATTTTAGGGACACTCGGAGAATTAGCAACTCCAAAAGACTCATCTCATGAAAGTGCTTTAGCTCATGCATTAGGTAACGGATTAAGAAGTATAGTAGTAAAAGACGATAATGTTGCATCGCAGTGTATATCATGGTTAAGTAAAAACGGAGGAGGAAGGGCCACTTTCCTCCCTTTAAACAAATTAATTATCAATAGGCCACAAGGAAGGACTCTGTTGGTAGCCAGAAATCCTGGTATAATTGGTTTTGTTCATGACTTACTTGATTATGATGTAGAAATTGAAACAGCGATAAAGTATGCTGGAAGAAATACATTAATTGTCCAAAATATGGATATTGCTAGGAAAAATATGGGAGGAGTACGTATGGTCACTGTAGACGGCTCTGTTATAGAAAGTTCAGGAGCAATGACTGGCGGCTCTAAAATTAGAAATGATCAACTCTCCTTTGGAGGCGACGGCTCTATTTCCAATTTGGACAAATATGAACGTGCGGTAGACGAGGCAAGCCTGATATATTCTACCGTGGATGCCGCCCTAAAAGAATTGAGAACGAATGAGCAGTTGCTAAGGACCAAGATTCATGGCTTAGATGACAGTGATCATTCTGTAAAACTTCGTAATTGGAAAGCCGATATGGAAAGGTCACAAAAACTAGTTAAAGATGTTAGTAATAAACTTAAGCAAGCCAAAAAAGAATATGACAATCTCAATATTGAAAGGCAAAAATTGTCTAAGGCATGTGAGAATAATCTTATTTTACTGGAACAATGTAAGAAGGAACGTATAAATTGTGCCGAAAATCTTCAAAATCACACTCCCGATCATTTATCCGAGATATTAAGGAATGCAGAAATTACAAGAACTGAAGCCGAAAGGACGAGAATTGCTTATGATGCCGAAATACATACCGGGAAACATACATTAGAATTATTAAAAACCAGAGTAGATGAAATTTCACGTCAAATTTTATTACAGGAAGAAATAATTAAATCATCTGAAATAGAAATAGAGAATCTTACTCATTCTATAAAAAATGCTGACACAGAATTAATAGAATTAAAAGCAAAATCATCTCAATTTGATGAGGAGCAGCAAATACTCCACGATCGCAGAGATGTCATTGTGGAAGAACGTGCTAGTTTAAGGGCTCATGTGGCAAAATTATCTCAAGATAGGCAGACATTATCTTCAAGAGTAGATGAGTTAAATTCTCAAATTAAACAAAAAGGAATTATTGTCAATGAAATGGCTGAAGAACTAAAAGATTCACAAATCACTTTACCTTCTGGGGATATTCACCTTCCAACCGTGTCTGAGGCGGAAAAAAGTGTGCAGGGACTTGAACGCCGCCTCAGTCATCTTGGAGATGTGAATATGTTGGCAATAGAACAATATGATATTGCCGTTGAGCGTATTGCAGATCTAATTTCTGATGGCAAATTATTAAGGGAGAGGCGAGAACATCTAATAATGATTGCAAATCAATTAGAAAATGAGCGAAAAACTCGCCTTCTTTCCGTATTCTCGCATGTAAATAATAATTTTAGTAGAGTTTATCAAATATTACAACCCTCAGGTTCAGGTTCATTGAAACTTGAAAATATGAAAAATCCATTTGAAGGAGGTTTAGAAATGGCATGTGTTCCACCTGGTAAGAGTCATAATACAAGGAGAACTGCTTTGTCTGGTGGAGAAAAATCCATGGCTGCACTTGCTTTAATATTTGCAATACAAGATTATGAACCATCTCCATTTTATTATTTTGATGAGGTAGATCAAAATCTTGATCCGTTTAATTCTGAAAGAATCGCAACTCTTTGTAGGATGCGAAGTCAAAGAGCACAATTTATTATGGTAACTTTGAGGAAGGTAAGTTTAACTTTAGCAGATCATCATATTGGAATTACTCATGCAGGTGATGGTTGCAGTCGAAGAATAACTGATTTCGATAGAGCTGCCGCTTTACAACTCGGAGAAGATTTAGAAGCAGAAGAAAAAGCTAGAGCCGCTTCGGAAGCAGAAAAGGCAGCAATGCCTGAATTGCCCATTGCAGAAAATATGCCTCGTACTCCAGAACCATTGGGTACTCCTCAGAGTCTTGGTGGTTTGTCAGAAAGGGCTGGAATACAAGCTAAAGATGAAAAAATAGTTGGCAACGGCCTAGACTCGCTAAGGGAAAGAACTGATGAATTATCTGAAGAGATTGAACAAAAAGAAAATACTCTAATTACACATGAAGAAGAAATCGAAGAACTAACCATAAGTTCTGAGGAGGATTAATTTTGTCTATTTTCGAGACTGATATGCGCGAGGATATTGTTGCAAAATTACTTGGCGAGGACATCGATTTAGAGACTAGCCGTTATTTGGATAGATTACTTGAACTGGCATCTCTTGAAGAAGCTGAACACCAGTTCTTGATAGATCCATTCGATCGTTCGGTTGCGTTAGTTTTCCAATTATTCAATTCTTCAGATTTAGATCCGTGGGACGTAGATCTTACTATTTTTTTGGAGATGTTTAATGAAAGAATTGAAAAAACCGAAAATATCGATTTACCAACATGTGGCAAATTAGTTCGAATGGCCTGGTCAATTTTAAGAAATCAAGCATCTTCATTAATAGAGAGACAAGAAAAATCACTTCATTACGAAGAAGAAGTATGGGATTTTGAAGGCGGCTGGGAAACTGAATTTGACGATGAAGATTATAATTTTTCTTTAGGAGTTTTGTCCGGTGCTGCTGATGAAAAATTACCTTCTATGTTTGAAGGTCGTATACATCGTGATGAAAGTAGGCCAGTTACTCTCGTTGAGTTACTAATGGGCCTGCAATCTGCCGGAAAATTAGCGGAAGAACAAAGATTAAGGGAAACTATTGCAAAAGAACGCAGAGAATCTAATGAACGTGCAAGGGCAAGGTTTAGTGGTAGCCTACATGTAGAAAACTTAGAAAATGATTTAAAACGTACTTGGAATGCTCTCAAAAATAATACAAATGAAACTTCACAATCTGTCGAACTAGGCGATATAGTTTCCACTCTAAATCAAACATCATTGAAATCAGGAATGAATGAAGAAGAAGCAAAAGCAGAAGCCCAAGTAACCGCATTAGTTTCTGCCCTATTCCTGACTAATAGAGGGTATGTCGATATATATCAGGAAGAAGGAAGTGATGGAAAAATAGTTCTCGAAAATTTATGGAAGGATGCTCGGGATTTCTCTACTCTGACTAAACAACTACACCCTGAATCAATTCTGGAGGATAATAAAATTGTCTGAACCAAATTTGAATACTATTTTAGAAGCTATAGTTTTTGGTGCAGGCAAATCAATGTCTGTTCCTGAATTATCTGAATTAGTAGGTAAGCCTAGTTTGGAGGTTGAGGAAGCTTTGAATAACTTACGTTTGACAATTAAGAGGCGTAAAGATGGTGCTTTACAACTAACTGAAGTTTCAGGACGTTGGATATTAGAAGTAAAAACTGGACTTTCACCATTCCTTCCCGATTCATTCAGAGCTGACATTCCTCAAAGATTACTGCCAGCTGCTGCTTTAATCGCTTATCATCAACCAATGAGTCAGGCACAACTTGTAGATATGTTGGGCCAACGTGCATATGATCATGTACGTGAATTATCTAACAGGGGCCTAATAGATAGAAGAAGAGATGGATTAACCAGGAGATTAACTACAACTAGAAGGTTTGCCGAATATTTCGGTTGCCCGGAAGTAGAATTTCGTAAAGTTCGAACATGGTTTAGAGAAGAAGCAAATAATATGGGACTAACTAGTGCACAATTGGCAGCTTCACTAGCACCTGACGAACAAATGACCATTTCAGAATTCTCTGAAAGTAATTCAGAATCCCAAGAGAGCGAATAAAACCAATTATTCAGTTCTCAATTGTTCTATTTCTTCTATCACTGCCGCTTGTGTTATTCTAATTCCCTTTTCTCTCAGTCTTGAGGCAACAATATCTACTTCTTCTCCTTCTGCGCCCGCAGTTACGGCCATATTTCTAACATGTAATTTCATATGTCCTGCTTGTATCCCTACAGTAGCCAATGCCCTCAATGCACCTAAATTTTGTACCAATCCTGAAGCTGCCATTACTTTAGATAAGTCATTAGCACTTTGAACTCCTATTAATGCTACATTAGCTTGAGCAGCCGGATGAACTCTTACTGCGCCACCTACTAATCCAACGGCCATAGGAAGCTCAATAGTTCCTACTAGATTGCCCTCTGAATCCTTCTCCCAATGTGTTAGCGAGCCATATTTATGACTATTTTTGTAAGACGCATAACTATGAGCTCCTGATTCTATGGCCCTCCAATCTTGTCCACAAGCAATCGCAACCGATGAAATAGCATTCATAATTCCTTTATTGTGCGTTGTGGCTCTAAAAGGATCAGCTTTTGCAAAATGATATGCTTGAAGGACGCCTTCGATAATCTGCGCACCCTTATCTCTATCATTTCCTTTGTCTGACATTTCTTCAGGAGTAAATGTAGCACTTACTCTTGCTAATCTGTGAACTGCAAGATTACTAATTATTCTTAATATCGGAGTTCCTTTAGAAATACTTTGAAGTAATGGTGCTATTGTTTCTGCCATCGTATTTACGGCATTAGCACCCATTGCATCTCTACAATCAACTAATAAGTGTACAATGACCATAGGGCCAGATTCTGTATCGATTATTCTAACTTCTATATCTCTACATCCTCCTCCAAACTTAACAAGAATCGGATCAACCTCGTTACATTTCTGAATTAATTCTTCTTTAGATGATAAAATATTTCCTTTAGCTATATCTGGATTTTCGCAATTCACTATCTGTATCTGACCAATCATTACTGGCTCATCATTGTTAGATCTAAAGCCACCATTAGCAATACATCTTTTGGCCATATTGCTTGCAGCAGCTACCACACTAGGTTCTTCTAATACAAAAGGAATCAAGTAATGATCTCCATCAATGATGAAATTTGTTGCAACGCCAATTGGTAGTGAGTACGTTCCTATTACATTCTCTATCATTCTATCTGCAGCATCTTCACTAAGTTCTCCACTTGCAGCCCAAGCTTGTACGTGTTCATCGTCAAGATTTGCTATTTCTGCTAATTTCATTCTTCTTTCTGATACAGAGAGTTTGTAAAAACCTTCTAGGCGACTATTGTCTACTGGCATATTATCAAGTGTTCCTAATGGTATGTACTTCTAATATTTACGAATAATATATTGTAAATTCTGTCCTATTTTTATCTTCAATTTCCATTAACGCTTCATTAACGTATAATTAAAGCGTTAATGAAGCGTTAATAAAGCGTTAATTATTTTTTTATAAAAACATGATACTGAGAATAATTGTGGTTAAAAGAAACTCCCGGAATACCAAAATAACCCGTAAATTAGTCACTTTGATACCGTTAGCAAGCGTCAATATTATATGTCCATCCTCTTACTGAGCGATTATGGTGTTAGAAGGTAAATATGAACTTTCTATACCTTCACTACGTGGAAACCCTTTCGATGGTCGACCGATTGAATCATCTAGGGTGAATGAAATAGTTGGTCGCGATAATATACTATCGCCTTGGGCAGAACTGATAAGATCTGGATCTCCAAGAATGCTATTATTAGTTGGCGAGAAAGGTTCAGGCAAGACTTCTGTCATCAATGCTGTAAGTACTACTACTCCGACTAGTATCGTTTGCCAGTATTGGCCCGAAGAAAATCAATTAATTAAAGTCCTACATGAAATATCTGTTTCATTAGAAGGATTTGAAATACCTTCCACAGTTCATCAAATTTCTGAGTTGTTAATACGTTCTTTAGAATCTAAATCAGGACCTTTGCCTTTAATTGCACTTGATTTCCCTTCAAATGTTAATATGAGTCA
>Ga0066856_10000341_pt1 | contig 17216 bp, 14 predicted proteins | sample ETNtaG_5_FD_65605 | JGI IMG/M metagenome (GOLD analysis project Ga0066856, IMG submission 65605) | Marine microbial and viral communities from oxygen minimum zone, Eastern Pacific Ocean - ETNP201406SV205 | ecosystem: Environmental > Aquatic > Marine > Oceanic | place: Pacific Ocean: Eastern...
GCCGTCGAGACGCGCGCGCGCGCGTCGAGAGACGACGAGAACGACGACGAAGACGACGACGACGACGCGCGAGGTCGAGGACGATGCGACGACGACGGATTCGACGACGACGGGCGAGGCGGCGACGCGCGCGATCGCGCTCGAACGATCGGGGAGTTCGAACGCGCGCGCGAGCGTCGTCGACGGCGTCGCGAGCGAGGAGGCGACGAGGGGGGCGGGTGAAAGGGTGAATGTGAATTTGCGCGCGGCGTTCGACTCGACGACGACGACGGCGGAGTCGACGGAGACCGAGGAGAAGACCGAGGAGACGCGGACGGGTCCCGAAGAGGGATCGGTGACGGTCGTCGACGGTGAGGGAGAATCGAACGAGGACGAGGAGACCGAGGTGGAGGCGGTGGAGGCGGTCGAGGACGCGCGCGAAGAGACGGCGTCGGCGGCGACGCGCGAGGCGACGCTGGGATTCGCGCCGCCGGGGACGCCGGCGAAGGTGACGTTGGAGTTGTCGAGCGATTCGAGCGATGGAGAGGTGGTGGATTCGCCGAACGTTCGAGAGGGTGCGTTGGATGAGGGTGAGGTGACGAGCGCGGTGAAGACGGTGGAGGCGGAGGACGACTCGGGCGCGGAGGGCGTCTTCGACGTCGCGATTCGGCGCGAATTGGAGGATAAAGAGACGTCGTCTCCCGTCGCCGCCGCGCGGTCGGAGGTGTCGGCGCTGCGCGAGGAGGTCGAACGTTTACGTGATGAGCTCGACGGCGCGAAATGGTCTCGAGAGGCTCTCGAAGCGCGAGTCGTCGAGGCGGAGAAGATCGCCGCCGACGCGCGTTCGAAAACCATCGAAACCGCGCTCGATCCTCAAAATCAATTAACGCCCGAACAGGTGGCCGCGCTTCGAGCAGAGATCGAACAGGTGGAGTACTTGAAGCGTTTACTCGCGCGCGCGGAACAGATGCGAAACACCGCGCGCGCGGAGACGAAAAAAGCGCGCGAAAAACACGAACAGGATTTAGAAATCGTGCGTCGAGAAGTCGCCGCCATGGACGAGGAGATCGACAATCTACGCAAACGCGTAAAAAACGACAAGTCAAAGATGGATGCCATGGAACGCGCCACCATCGAAGCCGCGGATGAATTCGCCACGCTCTACGCGCGTCAAGAGAACACCAGACGACTCCTGGCCGCGGCGTTTTTCGCCGTCGTCGTCCTCGTCATCCGTCTCTTTATGAGCGGCGGCGCGTTCACGCTGAAAAACATGTATCACTATTAAACTCTGCATCCGCACTCAAACACGCCCCACGTTCACGTCGCGCGGCGCCCACGCCGTCGTCTCTATCATCTTCGTCATCTTTGACGTCTTCTCTACTCACGTGTGTTTCCAATCGAGCAACCGTCGCAACGCGTCCTCGGGCAGCCGACGTCTCGGGCACGACGTCTCGCAGGTGCCTCAATTCCTCCTTCGCGAGCGACGATCCCCTCTGCGTCGCCGACGCCGCGCGAATCTTCCTCGCGAGGACGCGCAAATTTTTCAAATCTTCTTCACGAAAATAGACAGCCTCGGCCGCTCGATCGCGTCGTCGCACGTCTGAATCGATCGTCTCCCCGCTCGTCGACATCTGTCGATTCGAGACGACGACTCGAGTCGGCGTCGGCGTTCGCGTTCGCGTCGTCGCGCGCGCGAACGCGAGCGCGCGTCGCGTCGTCATGGTTATTTTTACGCCGTCGATCGATCGATCGGTATCGCGTCGCGGACGACGTGTGACGACGAGCATCGCGTCATCGATGACAAAGGCTGGGAACGCGCGTCGCGCCGAGAGACGTTTCGCGGAGCGCGCGCGCGCGCGGATGGACGGATGGATGGCGCGACTTACGGCGCGTTGCTCACGCCGAGAGGTTGCACGTCGGATATCGGGCCGTCGCGAATGAACGCGGCCCAGTAATCGGGCATGAGCAAGGCGAGGATGTGAGGCTCGGTGTCGCGCTCCAACGCCACCTCGAGGGTGAGGACGTCCTCGAGGAGCTTTTCGAGAGACGCGCTCACTTTGGTGAACATCGGGCCGAGGGTCTGCGCGGCGCGCTGCGCGTCGGTTGGACTGAGCCATAAGTGCTGACGGAGGGCGGGGAGAGAACCGTCCTGAACGCCGCGAAGGGAATCGAGTTGGGAGGTGAGGACGACGCGTAACTGCGCCGCCTCGGAGAGGAGACGGGCGCACTCGTCGGCGTCGCCGTCGGCGCGACACGCGCGGCCGAAGAGACCAGCGAGGAGGTATTGGACCTGCTTAGTCCCGCGATCTTGAGCGAGACGCTCTAAGATCCAATCCTTGATCAACACGGCCTCGGACGGGCGCTGCCACAAGACGTTGGTGAGCAATAAGACGTCGAATTCGCTCACCTCGGCGCGATCGTTGGTGTACGCGGCGACGCGCAAGAGTTGCACCGCCTTGAGCAAGCGTCGATCGGAGACGTACACCGGAGGTTCACACTTGTTTTGTAAAAACGTGCGTAAATCACTGATGAGTTCGATGACGTTGGGCGGCACCGTGGTGTTCGCCGCGGCTTCGTATCGAATGTTGGCGAAATCCTCCGGTTTGAGCGACACCTCGGCACTCGCCGCGCCGGATTTCGATCCGATGGCTGCTTCGCCGCCGAGCGACAAGAGCTCGCTGAGACCACCGACGGATACTTGTTCTACGCTCGATCGCAACAAGAATCGATCGTACAGCGCGTCCAACTCTTCGCTCTCCGGTAATTCGTTCGACGCGCCGACCATACACAGCAACGGCACCTCGACGCGTTCGCTCCCGTTGTCGAACAATCGCTCGTTCAAAATCGTCAACAGCGAGTTTAAGATCGCGCTGTTCGCCTTGAAGATTTCATCCACAAAGGCGACGTTCGCTGTGGGGAGATATCCATCGATCTTTCGCACGTATTCATCCTTTTCCAATCCCTTCATGCTCAGCGGTCCGAACAACTCCTCCGGCACCGAGAACCTCGTGAGCAAACGCTCGAAAAACGACCCACCCTCGCACAGCGCGCTCAGCCGTCGTCCGAGCTCAGACTTGGCCGTCCCCGGCGGCCCTAACAACAACAAATGCTCGCCGCAACACGCCGCGAGCAATAACAATCGAGTCTCCGTCTCGCGCTCGACGAGGCCCCGTTCGAGCGCTCGCGTGGCGTCGGCGATCTTCGTCGCCAACGCGCTTCGCGTGCCGTCCGCGCTCTCCCTCCCACCGACCCCATTGGCACCGACGGATTTCGGGCCACCATCTCCGCGCAAAATGGGTTTCAAACACTCCGCCACGCGCGCGCGCACCGCCGATTCCTCCGCGCTAATCGCCGCATCTTGTTCGCGCTGACGCTTCTTCCACTCGGGTTCGTCTCCCGCCGCCGCGCGCGGGCGAGCGGGACGCGCGCGACGAGAGGAGACGGGACGCGCGGCCGACCTCGATCGCGCCGCGCGCGCGACGTCCACGGTCGCGCGCGTCGCGTACATGGGGCCGTCCCTATCCGCCCGTGTCTGACGTCAGCGCGTTCTCATCCGTCAGACGACGACGATGCGCGCGACGACGACGACGACGACGCGCGCGACGACGACGGCGACGACGACGATGCGCGCGACGACGACGTTCGCGACGAACGCGCGCGTCGAGAGACGCATCGCGCTCTTGGGCGCGATGGGCGCGGCGACGACGCTCGGACGCGCGCGCTTGAACGCGAACGCGGCGAGCGAGACGAAGACGGTGACCATCGAGGCGGTGCCGAACGAGCGGTGGGTCGCCGTGGACGTCACGGTGCGCGTGCCGGAGACGTGGACGAATAGACCGGGCCAACGCGCGAAGAGAACGGCGTACGTCTTGTACACGGACACGTACGGACCGAATAATCGGTACACGACGGCGTTGCCGAAATATCTGAGCGAGGGGACGACGAAATTAGAGGCGGCGCAGTTGGTAGTGGTGTCGAGAGAGGGATTGGATTCGGTGGAGGATTTCGGGGAACAGGACAAAATCGACCCGGCGAGAGCGTTCGGGATCGAGCTCGGCGGACTCGTCGCCGCGGACACGTTGAAATCGAAAGCGAGAAAGGGTAAGGATGGGCAAAAGTATTATCAGTGGGAGCTGAGCGATGGACAGAGGGTGTATTTACTGTCGGCGTGCGTGAGTGGTGGTGGTTTGTACGCCTTTGTGATGCAAGTGGGCGCGGCGACGTTCGACGCCGATGCGAGCGAGTATCGAGCCATGCTCGAATCACTCGACGTTCCGCGCGTGGAAGAGAGCCGTAACGATATGTCGTCGCGCATTTACGAAAACCGGTAGATGCGTTGCTTGCTGCGAATAATTGTTTATAAAGTAACTACGTAGAGCTGTATCGAAGTCTCAAGCCACGGCTGAGTCCAACGATTGTCTCAAAATATTTTGCGCGAGCACCGCGACATTCTTGTCCACACCGTTCGTCTGACCGTTCGCCGCTTGCTCCAAAAGGTCCAACACCGTTTCGGCGGTCGCGACGTTTCGACCGGCTCCTATGTTCATCGCAGTCGCGCTACCGACGTGCGTGGCGAGAGTCGCCGTAGTCTCCAATACGCTCGCCAAATCGAGTGTACGATCCGTTCTCATACGCAAATAACCGAGAACGTACGCGCCGGCGCTGCTATCGCCACAGCCCACCGTGTCGCCGACTTTGACTTTAGGACACCCGACGCGGGCGGATTGTCCATCGCGAGTGACGATGGTGGCGCCCGCGGGACCGAGCTTCACGACGACCCATTCCGCGGCGGATCCCGGATACGCAAACACCGCCGCGGCGTATTCTTCGGGCGCTGAGTTTACTGGCACTCCCGTCAAAGCCGCGAGCTCTTCTTCCGTGGCGAGAACAACGTCGGAATTCGTGAGCGCGACGTCCAGTGCCTCCATGCGTGTGGGATTCTCCGCGTCTACGAAAGTAAACGCGCGCGGACCGGGATCGAAAAAGACGCCGGCGCCATTCGACTTGGACAAGTTGAGCGCCTGCTCCACGGCTTGGGGTTTCAATTCATCGAAGACGAACCCGTTTACGAAGACGGCTCTACATGAACGTAAAACTTCTCTCGCATCGTTCGAAACATCTTTCACGTCACGCATCAACGGCCACGGACCCAAATCGTACCGGCTACAAAACGCGTGCCCGCCCGCACCGTCGCTCAACACAAAACAAATCAAAGTCTCCCCGAGAGCGCTCACCCGAACGCCCTGATCATCATCTGGAATAAGTTCAACGTAATCAACGCCCTCGTGGGCGAGTTCATCGATTAAAAAGTGTCCATATTGATCTTTTCCGACGTGACCGGCGCACGTCGCTCGCAAGCCCAACCTCGAGGCGGCGATGAGAAAATTACAATTCCCGCCCAATTCCCACGACTCGCGCGCCGGCGCTGTCTTTGCTAGCTCGCCCAAGGTTTTCTTCGTCTTCAACGACGACTCGTCCGGGATCGGTGCGGGTGGTAACAACACGTCGACGCACAAGTTTCCGAGCGCCACCACGTCGTACTCCTGCGAAAATGCGCCCGCGCGAACCGCCGCCGCGCGAGGCAATTTGGAACGCGCGTGCGCGCGACCGGATGACGTACATCCCGCGCACGTGCGCGCGCGCTCCGCGCTCACGCACGCGAGAGACCGCGAGGAGATCATGACCGATTAGATAAATCTGTCGATATCCCGGCACGACACGCGCGACACCGTCGTCGACGGAAAGTCGCGATCACCACGCGATGCGGATGCGAAACTCGAGGAACGCGATATCCCCCGCGTCGCGATCTCACCGCACGAGAGCGCGCGCGCGAGCTGCGTCGTCGACTGAGGACTGCGCGCGACGTTCGAAGAGCCATGTGTGACAGGGGAAGAAGGGGCGACGACGCGCACGGTTGTTATTCATACTAGATGAGGGAGCCGCCCATCGGCGCGGATTGCGTCGGATTCGATCCTAAACCCATGTCCGCCGTGAGCGACGCGAGCGCGTCCATTCCGTTGGCGGATTTTCTCGGCGAATGCGGACCGCTGGAACGAGTGGCGGCGGCGGTCGGCGAACCGAAGCTCGACAAACCGAACGGATCGTTCGATTGAGTCTGAGGCGCGACGGGCTGAGTGATCGGTGTGGGCTGAGACGCCATCCCGGGCATAGGCGTTTTCGCGAATCCGAATTGATTGGCGGGCGCGTGAGGCGCCGCGTGCGCCGCGGTGTTCGGAGGAGCCGAGACCACGGCAAACGGATCCATGCCCATCGTTTGCGTTTGCGCCGGCGCGGCTTGGGGCATGGAGGGCGGCGCCCCATAAAGACTATCCAAGTCCGCGAGTGAGGACGATGGGTTCGTAACAGGCGCCGAAGACGTCACTGGCGCCGATTGGGCGCTCAGACCACCGAGCAAATCATCTATGCTACCAGCCGATGTCGGCGCCGCAGGCGCGGCGGTAGCACCGCTCATGCCCGATGAGTAATTCACCGCTTGAATCGCCGCACTGGATGCACGAGGAGGCGGCTCGAACGCCGACAATTGTTGTGGCACCTCGTCTTGTCGAATCGGGACGTCCCTAAAAATAATTTTCGGCACGGCGCCCGCCGCCGGCTGCGACGCGAAGGCGTCGTGGCGAGACTCCGTCGACTGAGCGTGCGAACTGGATGAACTCAGCCCCGCTGTCTCAACCGTAGTCGCGTTGGACGTCGCACTCTGCGAAGAAACGTTCGTGTGGTTCTGTTGAGATGCGACGGAAGGCGTGAAATCGCGTCGCTCCGTCTCCCCCGATTCGCGAGCGACGGCCGACGTCGCGTCTCCCAATCCGCGCGAGCTATTCTTCGAAAACGATCCCGAATCGTTCGTCGATAAAGAACCCATGGATCGGTGGTGTCTCGCTTCGGCGCTCGACATGCCGCTATATTTCCCTCGATTTCTCGCCGCCTTTTCCCGCGCCTCTTCGATGGATCTGGGATCTTCAATCAAAGCCTTGATCTTTTCCGCCCTCTGTCGCACGTTCACCCCTTCATCCTTCCCACGAGAGTCCCTGTACTCAAACGTGAGCAACCCCTCGAGATACCTCGACGATTGAACGTCTCTCGGCACGCGTTCGGTCCCGTTGGCGACGAGATATTCAATCACGCTGAGCGCCTTGTACACCTGACGCCACCGCTCTCCCCGCAGCTTCATGCGCTCCTCGAGCACGCTCTGCACGAGCGGCCACCGTCCATCGTGCGTCAAACGCGCGATCGCCTTGAGCTGCTCGCCGTGCGGCCCCCACTTGTCCGAGTTGGTCGCCTCGCGCACGAGCGCCTCGTCCGGAGAGATGCCCTTCCACTGGTTCACGCGCTTCTTCGCCGCCTCCTTCACCTCCTCGGGAAGCGCGTCCTTGATGGTCGACAGCGCCGCCTTGAACATCGTCGATCCGGAGACTCGCACGCGCGCGCCGCGCGTCGCCCTCTGACGCCTCGATCGCGCGTGCGTTGGCTTCTTCTTCTCGGCACGGCGACGGGAAAACGAAGCACCGCGTCCTCGTCGCGCATTTCGTCGCGCGCGGTGACCCCGTCGACGCGCGACGCGACCGACGCGCGAGACACGATGGCGTCGACGACGTGCGCGATCGCGGGCGAGCGCGGGAGCGGTAAGACGACGCTCGTGAACGCGCTGATTCGCGAGGCGTTGCGAGTGGACAGTCTCGGAGACGACGACGACGAGGAGGAGGACGACGACGCGGTCGAGGAGGTGCGTTCCGAGCGCGAGAGCTCGCTCGAATAATTTTTAACGCGCGGTTTCGACGATGGACGCAGACGGAGACGCTCGGTCGACGAGGCATCGCGGGGAGACGCGGGGAGACGCGAACGGACGAAGCTGCGGAACGTCGTCGGCGAGAGGAACGCGAGGAGATGATTTCGAGCGATGAGGGCCGGCGAGCCGCGCGAGCGTGCGCCGCGCAAAATCCGTTCGACGCGCTGCCGACGTCGGCGCCGAGCGGATGTGCGATTTCGATTTCGAGGCACATCGAAGACGACGAATCGAACGAATGCGGGAAATTCGCGGCGAGAGTCATCGTGAGGTATCGAGAGGAACACGAACTGGAGCAAGCCATGCTGGACATGGTGCTTCGCACGCACACGGCGGGGACAGTGGGATCTTTGTGTGCGGGACGAACGCCACCGAGGAAGCACAAGGGAACGCGCGCGGACGCGGAGCCCCTCGACGCACGTTCGATTGATGAACTGGCAAGTGTGATTGGTGAAAATCCTCAGGATGTAGAGGCACTCGTCGCTGAAAATTCAGGTGAACCGTTCATACCGAGCCGATTTCGTAACCTGCTCGGGCGTGAGCGAGTGTGTGAAGTGCGATCCAACGATCTTGCAAAGACGCTTACCGCGATACGCGTGTTCCTCTGTTGTATTTGTGTCAACGCACAGTGGTCGCATTGGGGTGTCATCGACGGTCCCGTCAAAGTCGAACTTCCCCTTCGCTATGAAGCCACGTTTGTGGACTCTCCTGGGATTGACGGATCAGCTTTTCGTAACGAGCGAGTCTTACGAGGTGCCATCGGCGACGACGCAACGTTCAGATTCGCTATGCTTGTGTACTGTTGCGGTGCCGCCGCGCCAAGCGCGACGGCGTGGAAGTCGCTTGAATCACTCGGAACACTGCGTAAAATCACGTCCGAAGGAACTCGTTTATGTTTATGTTGGCCGGTGGAGAGAGTGCTTCGTCCACAAGCGAGTAAAGTCCACGGCAGAATTACGAACTTACAGATAAAAAAGCTCTTCGATCGCACCGTGAAAAATCTCAAATCGGATCCCAATCATTGGCGAGAACGTCTCAATCGGTTCGTAAAATCTTCAGAGTTTGGTTTACGAGGCGATCTCAGTAATGGAATGTCCCTGGCTTTCGTTCGGCTAGAAGAACCGGATGCCGGACCAGCCAATGATCTCACGTACTCTGTGTATCGGCTGGCATTCGCGGTGGAACAGCAACTTCATCAGCCACCGCGCGACACGAGTAGCCAGTGTGCCGATGAAAACCACCCAGTGGCGGCGAGTGTTAGTGGTAAGAATGATCACGTGCGCCAACCTGCACAAACACCGCAACAGCAAAAGCGAGATTCTAAAAAGCCGCCCACCAAGCGCGACACGCCTGCCGTGACAAAGTCTCCGGAACGGCAAACTGTCCAGACACCTCAAAAGCGATTGAAAAAGGCACCTCGTAAGTGCACTTTTGAGGATCCGTTCGCGTTCAACGAAGATGACGCACTTCTCGCGAGTCAGGACGTGGAGACTCCGCCGGTTTTTGGCAAAGTCGTGAAGAGAATTCGAGCTCCCCTCGCCGACGCCGCAAACACGCAAGCAAAACCGAAGAAAGCGCAGCTCCAACTCCAGAAAACAAACGTCAAGAATGTTGACAGCGACGCACCACCCCGAAAAGTGCTCATGAAAATGTCTCCGTGCCACTCCACGACTCAGTCCGCGCATCCAGGCACGCAGCCTGGCGTCGAAAACGATTTGGCCGCGCGCGACGATCGGAAACAACCACGCGCAGACAAGCCAAACGCCGTCCAAGTACCGGTGACGCGTCAATTACGACAACGCAGTGGTACGAGCGAGCAAAAAACTGCGCACTGGTGGTGTAGCACGAACTTTTCTTGGGAGCGAAAGTCGCCGACGGGAAGCTGACGATGCTGCGTTGACACGTCGCCTCGTCGCGTGACGAATGAAACGAAGATACGATAGACATGCGAATTATGTTGTAACACGAACAGAAAGCACAGCACGGGCACGCGTTCCCGAACGATGTTCACGGCGCGAGGTGTCTCTAGAAACGCCGAAAACGTGAAGATTAGTCGCGCGACTCGCGCACATCGGTCGGTCGGACAGGCGCACGGTTGGTCGCGAGACACCTCGTCGCGCGACTCGCACGCGCGCGTGCGCGCGGCGCGGCGCCCGCCAGGCGCGTACCCAAAGGCGTTCAATCGTTTCTCCCGCCGAGAAGCGTCTCTCAGGCGAGCTGGCCGTCGCGTTGCGCGCGGGGGACGATTCGATTCATTGATTCCGATTCGTTCGAGTCGTACCTCAGCAGCGGGCGACGACGCGAAGGCGTACCGTGCGACATGGAGGAAGCCCGCGAGTCGCGGTCGTTTTCGTCGCCGTCCCCGCAATCCACGTCGCACGGAACGCTCATGCGTCAAGCGCGAGCGGCGAGGGGCATGTTGGAACGCGCGGCGAAAGCGTGCGAAACCGAACTCAGGGGAAGCGAAGACGATCCTTCGCGAGACGTAATCGCGAACGACGTGAACGCGATGAAACGTCTCGTCCTCGCGCTGCTCAGCGCGAGCGATGACGGAATCGTGCGAGTCGCGTTGGGTGTCATGGACGGGCTCAAGACGGCGCTGCGCTCTCCGAGAGAGGCGGACGACGACGTCAGGCGAGAGATTTGCGTCGTCGTCTTGTTCGGGCTCAGCAAACTCATCGAAGTGAGAGAAGATTTGCTCGAGTCCGAGGAGTGCGATGAAGACGCCTCGGAGGAAGAGCTGAGAGTCGCGTGTAAAGTCCCCGGGATGGCATTTGAAGAACGCGCGGCGAGCGTGACGAAGTACGCAGACTTTGTATCTGCTAGATCGCGCAAAGTCGCGTTGAGCTCGATGACCGCCTCGAAGTCAACGGAAGAGAACGCAGGTTCTGAGAAAAAGAAGAGCGTCGTCGGTGGTCTCGCGCGCGCTTTCGCATCGAAACAGAACCTGAGTGAAACGAACACACCGTATGCAAGCGACGATGAGATGGACAGAGGTAAGAGACAATCGACTAGTTCCCTGTGTGCTTCACCGAGTAGAATATTTTACTCGCCAGAAGTCTTGAATGGGTCAGGTGTGACAGTGGACGAAGCAATAGTCGCGCCACGGGGGACACTGATCTGCCGAATATGCGAGCAACCCATCCCGCGGCACTTGATGGCAGATCACAACGCTACGTGTACCGGATTTCGCTCCTCGTCTTTATGCTCGAGCGGCGAAGTCACCCCACGGACATCCGGTTCTTTATGTGCGGAAGAAGTTGATATGCTGGATAAAGTCACCATCGACGACTTTCGAATCATCAAACTGATAAGCAGCGGAGCGTACAGCAGAGTGTTTCTCGCTCAAAAACGCGCAACCGGTGATCTGTATGCAGTCAAAGCGATGCGAAAGCATGATCTTGCGTATAAAAACATGATGGAACAAGTGATTGCAGAGAGGGATGCACTCATCGCCGCGGCGAATCCATTCACGATTAAACTATACTACTCCTTCACATCGGCGAGGCACGTGTATCTCGTCACCGAGTACGCCAACGGAGGCGATTTGTATAGTCTTCTGACACAACTTGGGCGCTTGAGTGAAACGAATGCGCGGCAGTATTGTTCTGAAATAGTGCTCGCTTTGGAGTACGTGCATTCACAAGGCATCACACACAGAGATTTGAAACCTGGAAATTGTCTGATCTCGGCTGACGGACACATCAAACTTGCCGATTTTGGTCTTTCACGAATTCACAGAGACGTTGACGAGACAATAGGGAGCGGTAGCGATTCGCCGATGCCGTATACCACGTCTGCAGTGTCACCGAGTAGTCCTGGCTCATCGTTCCGCATCCCTGGTCGCGAGTCGGCAATTACGAATAGCCCGATACAGAGAATGAGCCTTCAGGCGAGTACGAGACTCAGCCCGAGCCATAGTCCATCTCGTCAAGTGCACAAAAGGTCGGCTTCGAGGCACGGATCCGGACCTAAAGGGACACCAGACTATCTGGCGCCTGAGATCTTACTATGTGAGCCGTGCGGTCAAGCTGGAGATTGGTGGGCGCTGGGCGCCATCACCTATGAAATGCTCGTCGGCGTCCCTCCTTTCAACGCGTCCACTCCTCTTGCTATTTTCTCAAGAATCATCACTGGAACGGTGGAATGGCCGGAGGAGGAGAATAGATTTAGCCAGGAGGCGCTGACTTTCGTCGAGTCTTTGCTGAACCATAACGTCGAAGAACGTCTGGGAACAATCGCCGGCGCCGACGAAGTGAAAGCTCACAGTTGGTTCACGACGGTTAATTGGGAACATGTGTACGATAAGAGCGCCCCGAGCGTGTTCGTCCCGAAACCTGAAAATCTCGGTGACACTTCATACTTTGTGCCGTCGTCGAACACGAACTCAAACGTGGATTATCCTCAAGAAGGGAGGAGAGCGAGCGAATCTCAGGCGAGCGAAGAAGCCGTCCTCATGGCGGACAATTCGGATGAAGAAGAGCCGCTAGAGAACGACGATGGACATCTGAGCGAGTTTACTTATACGAATCTCGCTGAACTCGCGATGCGCAATATTAATGTTTCAAGTGGCGTGCCAGCGCAGACGAGTTCTGGTCTACCGAGACGCGGTTCAATCGAACACGATTTGTCTAAACCTGAGTAATACAAAATAATACAATATTAGCCCCGTAGCAACGTACCAGCACAACACGATCACAGCACATGCTCAACCAATATCTCTTCTAAGAAGTACTCTCGGCGGGCGACCGTGCGTTTGCGACACGGCGGCGGGCTCTCGCGATTCCTCCTCAAATCCCAATGCGGCGTACAGACTTTTCGCCGCGACATTCGAGAGCTCCGCGTGAACGTACACAGACTTCACGTCCTTGAAATCATCCCGAGCGACCTGTAACGCGTGTTCGATCATGCGTCGAGCGATCCCTTGGCGTCGCGCGGGCGGCAAGACGCTGATGTTTGATAGATACGCGCGCTTTCCCGAGCTGGAAGATCCAGCCAACTCCTCAGCCGGTAACCGACTGCCCACGTTGACGTCGAGCGAACCCACGACCAATGACGATTCGAAACCCTCTCGGATCGACAGACACTCGGGATCTAGATCACGAAGATCGTACCCGAGCGGCAGATCACCGTTGCGCAGAGGCATGCGAGCGAGCACGAGCGCGACGTCGACATTTTCGTATCCAGGTTCCTTGTCCCCATCCAGCCGAAGTTTGTTCCCGAGACACGCGGACTCCCCGTCCACCTTCATCGCGATCTGCGCGCGCTTGGCGAACGCCGAGCGGTTGCTCGGGACGTTTTGCGCGAACGCCAACGCTCGACACGCGGCGGCGGCGCGGACGTCACCGCGCGAGGTTGACGTTTCGACGACGAGCGCAGCCGCCGAGGACGAGCCCGACGCCGCTGGGCATCGCGCGCGCGCGCCTCGGTCGCTAGACGGGAGCGACGGACGCGATGTCGTTCGCGGCACCGCCGCGCGCGTTGCCATCGACGACATGGACGAGCGTCCGTCGAGGGAGTGAATGAGGGAGGTTCCGGAAATCTTATGTACATGTTCATTTTCACTCACTCGTTCGGTTCGCGATCAACGGGGAGCATCCCACGAAGTGACGCCGGTGACTCGATTGTAGTAGTACGATTTGCCCTCGGGCGTGTGATACGTCGTCCAGTCACTCTGTGCGTTGGATGCGCCGTACGCGGCCGAGTAGTACTCGCTCTCGGGCGCGCTCGGAGGAGCTTCGAAAGCCGCCGCCCCGGCAGCCGTGGATGGGTGTGCGAACGGTAACGGCGGCAACGAGACGTATGCGGATCCCTGAGATTGTGGTGGCTGACTCTGCGTGCGAGGAGAAGCATAATCCTGCACTTCGATTTGAATGTTTGACGTATCGGGAAAACGCGCCGCGGGCGCCCCGGCGGACGGCGGCGTGGAAACATGCGCAAAACCTTGACGCAATTGTTCCGCGGAAGACGATGCGGCGGCGTGTGATGACGACGATCGACTGTGCATCGCATTCCGGATCGCCTCCATCCACTGGGCGCGTTCCCGATCGGAATCAGCCACGAGGAACTTTGCTCCGATTCGTTCCGGTAGCGCACCTCCGAGATGGATCGCGAACGGTCTACCCGCCGCAGCTTCTGAAGCTGCAGATACGCTTTCGATTGCATCGAGTGGAATAGTACCGCGCGAGACGGAGCGATCGTTCACGACGTTTGTTTTGAACCATACCAGATATCCCTCCTTCAAAACGAACCATCGCTTTCGCCACGTGCGCAACATCTCGCCTTGCTTTGTCAACCATCCCGAGTACTCCGGGGACTCCCAAAAGCGTATCGACTGAACACTCGAAGACATCGCACCGGGCACCGCGCTCGATGCCTTCAAGTTCGTCCACTCCGAACCGCTCGAGACTATGGTGTCCATGGCGTCGAATCCGTTCAACTCACACCACTGAAATGCGGAAGTTGTCAGGACGTCCACGAGGGCTGAAATCGTACCCGAATCCGCGCTCAGAGAGACCATTCTCTCGCCAGAACTATCTTTCGCGTGTATGGTCAAAATCGTGGAATCCACGACGGACCACTTGGCGATTCTCGGCAACTCAAACGTTTGTCTCGTGCGCGTCACGTCGTCGCCGGCGAAACATTTCACTCCATCCAGTCCCATCTGCACGATCACATCCTCTATGTCGTCCCCATCGGCCGTCGGCAGCGACATGCACCGATACCGGACGTTCCCCGAGGGCGCACCCGGGATCTCACTCGGTTTCGCCGCTCTCGCCCCGCTCGCGACGGTTGAGGACGGAGTCTGAGCGCCCCTTTGACCGTCGTACGCCCCCGCCATGGCCGCCGATCCGTGATTACTCGGCGACACCGCGACGTACGACGACGTCGGGTACATCACGGGCGCCGGTGCGTACGGATCGGCGTTATACGGGTCCATGGCGCACGGAGCGCCGCGCTCAATTCCACCGGATTCGCGTCGTCGTTCGACAGCCTCGCGCGCGTCTATCAGACGTCGCCGCGCGCGCGACGGGACTCGTTCGACGCGCGCGTTCGACTCGTACGGTCGATCGCGCGATCGAGCGGAACCGAGAGACGTGGAGTGACGCGCGCGTCGAAGGATGCCGCTCTGGGTAGGCACCGCGACGCGACTCACAGGTCGACACTCGCTCGACGCGTAAGAGGACGAAAGAAACGTCGGACGAGGGGCGGAGTGAGTCAAAACATTATATATGTACAAAATTTTGAATCGTGATCTAACGGTGTCCCGTGAGACCAGATTCGACCGGCGAGGCGGTCTGCAAAAAGAGACGCGCGGCGTCGGCGAGTCGCCGAGCGCGCGCGGTACGTTCGTGAATCTATAACTCTACGAATCTAGAGATGAATATGCAGCGCACTAGCGGAGTTTCATTCGTGAACATCTGGAGTGTTCATGGGAACGGGGGAAGTGAACGTCGCTCGCAACGCACCATCCTTGGAGGGGTCGTGCATGCCGCCGAAGACGGAGTTCGTCTTGTGGTCGCGAGGCGTCTTGAAGTCTCCACTGTTTCCGCTGTCTTCACTAAATAGCGGCACGGGTGCCTTCGCCGCCGATCCACGGATGCTATATTTACCCGGACCCGGACGCATACCCGGCGTGAGCGGAGACATGAAGCCGTTCGGTCGAAGCGGCGACATTTGCCCGGCGCGCACGGGGGACAGAGCGCTCTGCGGAATGGTGCTCGTGGAGAAGAACGGCGACAGTTGAACGCCCTCGGAGAGTAAGAGAGTTCTCAATGGAGATTGTTCAGCCGCGGACTTGGTCAAGTTAGAATACTCGGTGGAGATGTCATCCGCGTGCTCGAAAGAGCGGAACGGAGAGCCCAGAACCTTGTCAAACTTGTCCAACTTGAAGTCTTCGATGACGAGATCTTCCTCAAACGCCTTGTCTGGCACAGTGTTCGACACGTCGACGATATTCTTGACGCGTGACTTTGTCTTTTGCGTCTTCACAGCCTTGGTCGCATCGCCTCGAGGACCAGCGGGCGCGGAGCCGTCGTCTTTGTTCTTGCACCCTTCGCACTTGCAGTAATCCTGGCACTTGACGCCGGCTTGGAAGCATTCGCAGTACTTCTTCAGGCACGCGCTCTTCTTGCAGTTGCATCCCTTCGTGTGTCGCCCTTGGTCACCGTCCTCACCCAAAATTTTACTCGCAAACGCGCTCGGATTTCGCAACTGGATCTGTTCGCGCGTTTTTTCCACGACGGCAGAGTTCTCGACGGTGTTTTGGCATTGCTGGCACGAGCAATCCTTGCAAAAGATACCAGCCGCGAAGCACTCGCAGTAGAGCTTTAGACACTTGCTCTTCTTGCAGTTGCACTTTTTAACCTCCACCGGCGATTTGCACGCGCCGGCAAACTTCGTGTTGGCGCTCGACGCAGAATTCTTACCGAGAGACGTGCGCTTGGCCGCGCTCTTGGCGACGGGCGTCTCCGTGTCAGAGCTTGGATAGCTCACGCGACGCGCGCTGCGAGTGCCGACGCGCGGAGAGTCGGCGTCAAAGTTTTTCAAAGTCTTCGTGAAGCCCTTGGTCCACTCAACGCTCGCACCCGTGGTGCTCGAGCGCTTCGTCGCCGAATCCTCCTTCGGCAGTACGGAGCCTTGGCGAGACGCACCCGTATCGACGCCGAGCACAGAATCATCAAACTCATCGTACATGTTTTGTAACACGTATTGATCGTCTTGAAGCGCTTGCGCGTCAAGTTCAGCAAAATCAACGTTCAACTGCGCGTGAAATAACGCGATACGATCGCGACGGGTCAGTCTCTCGTCTGAGCGTCGAGTTCGACGCAACATCCCGACGAAACCAAATCAAGCAGGCACGCACGACGACGCGATCGAGCGCCATCGCACGTGTTCAACGCAAACACACTCGCTTTACGTACCTGTCTTCGCGCGTTCGTCGCGCGTTCACCAGATCCAGCACCCGCGGCGCCGCCTCTTCGAAGCGACGCCTCGGCGGAGAGCGCCAGTCGCTCGACGGCGGACATCCCGCGTTCGCTCCTCTTTTCGACACCACGCTCGCTGCTCGCGCGTTCGTCATCGCTCACCGTCAGTCCCTCGCGTTCGTTTCCATCCGATCCACCCCTCTCGCGCATCTCTCGACGTTTGCACGAGCGTCCATCGCCCCTCCCGCCGCGTCTCGCCGCCGTCGCCCATCCCACCACCCATCGCGCCCGCCCGCCTCCCTCGCCCATCGCCATCGCCCTCCCTCGCGCGCGTCTCGCGTCTCGCGTCTCGCGCACCTCATCGATCTCGACGGAGAATTAAATCCCGCCCCTCTCCCGCGTCCGTCCTCCTCGCCCTCGCCCTCGCCCGCGCGCTCGCCGACGCCGACGTCGCGTCCGCGCATCGTCGTCGCGATCGGGCTCAGACTGGACGCGCAAAAGTTGAAGAA
>Ga0066856_10000344_pt1 | contig 17086 bp, 19 predicted proteins | sample ETNtaG_5_FD_65605 | JGI IMG/M metagenome (GOLD analysis project Ga0066856, IMG submission 65605) | Marine microbial and viral communities from oxygen minimum zone, Eastern Pacific Ocean - ETNP201406SV205 | ecosystem: Environmental > Aquatic > Marine > Oceanic | place: Pacific Ocean: Eastern...
CTAAAATGATTTAATATGCTAAAACAATTTTTTTGTTTATTAACCCTGCTTACATTTTTTTCGATAAATAGTCAATCTAAGAAAAAAAAAGACAAGCAATCTATCAAAGAGATGTGTGGTTGTTTTGAAATTCGATTTGATTTTGCAGAAACATTCATACCTAATTATGATGAGGATTATACTCCATCAAAAAATTATAGTACTGGAGGTTTGGAGTGGGCACAATTGGTAATGGAGGATAAAAACAATGTTTCAATCCAACATATTTTAATCACAGGGAATGAAGACAATCCATATATAGTAAAACATTGGAGACAAGATTGGATCTATCAAAATACAGATTTTTATGTCTATGATCACGACAATAAGTGGACCTACTTAAAAAAAGGCAAAAAAGAAGTTAAAGGTCAATGGACTCAGAAAGTTTTTCAGGTTGATGATAGTCCAAGATATGAAGGATCTGGTACTTGGGTTCATGTAGATGGTAAAAGTTATTGGGAAAACACTACCTCTGCTCCATTACCAAGACGTGAGTATTCAAAGAGGAAAGATTATAATGTCACAGTTAGAGGGAATAGACAAGAAATAACGAAAACTGGTTGGGTTCATGATCAAAACAATAAAAAAGTTGTGAGGAAAAATGGGAAACCTGATGTGATATTGGCATTTGAAAAAGGTTTTAACAATTATGTAAAAGTTGAAGATGAAAAATGTAAAGCGGCATCTGATTGGTGGTTTAAGAACAAATCCAAATGGGAAATTGTAAGAAATAAATGGTCAGAAGTATATGCAAGAAATAAAAATCTTAGTTTAAAAAGAACGGTTAGCAACACACCTCTATTCATGAAGTTATTTTCTGAAGACTTAAAAGGAGCTGATGAAATCAATAAAACAATAGAATCTTTTGTTAACGACTAATTTTTTTAACTTTAATAAAAACAACAATTATGAAAAACACACTTTTTTTTTATCTTTTTTTATCAGTTCTTATTCTAGGCTGTGAAGAACCTAAGGCAAATTCATACAATCAAAATGAAATAATTTTTGTTGTTGAAATGGATTCAAATGATAATAAATCAACTGAAGACATAGTACAATTTTCTAAATATTATACTGATGAAATTGACAAAAATGAACCTAATTCTTTAGGTTGGGGTTTTTACGAATCAGGTGATAAAATAATATTAATTGAGAGATATTTAAATGATGAATCAATGATGCAGCACGGAAAAAATGTTTCTAAAGGAGGCCCTCTTGAGATTCAATTCGTAAAATTTATGGAACATTTTACAATTAATAAAATAGACGTTTATGGAAACGCATCAGATGAATTGAAAGAATTTATTAAGCCTTTTGGTTTACCATTTTACTTTCATCCAGCTCATGCTAAGTTTAGTAGAAGCTAAATTAAATGAAAGTCATATCTTTCTCCACCATGCAACCTTTGTATCTCAAAAAAGTAAAAGTCCAAACCCAAATTGAACTAGAGGCAAAGTAGGGGAATAATTTTTTAAATTGGTATAAAACAAAAATTTATGAGATTAAATTTTCACACAATCTTTTGTATAATTTTAATTACTTCATGTAGTAAAAATGAAAATACTAAGGAGGAAATTAATTGTGAAGGGGAATTTTCAACTGATAATGTATTAACGAATATTGATGAAGAGATCTATAATGATGATGAATCTGTAAATGCTTATAGTAGATATTCATGGACTTCTGAAGGAACAAATAGAATTTTGTCAGGTAATGGAATCCCTAACCATGAGGTAGGCACTTTTCCAAATACTAATAATCCAAATACTATAAGTGAGCAAACAGTAAATGAGAGATTCACACTTTGCCCAGCAATATTTTCTGAAAGCGGGTTAGAAGTAGTTGGCCCAGCATTATCCATTGCCTATGCAATTAATAGTGTAAAATTTGATCCAGCAACTGCTGGGAAGTGCAATGATTTAGGAGAATGTAGTTTAGCACAGGGGCAAGGAAACTGGAACATTGAAGCTCTTGGGCATGACACATTTGATTTTGGAGACGACATGAATCACGCACATGTTCAGCCAAATGGCGCATATCATTATCATGGGATGCCTGAATTACTAATCGAATTTTTAAGCAGTAATCAGGGGGTAACCCTTGTTGGATGGGCATCAGACGGGTTCCCAGTTTATGCAAGATATGGATATTCTAATGCTAATGATTCAGCAAGTCCAGTAAAAGTTCTTAAGCCTAGTTATCGTTTGAAATCTCAACCTGACACAAATAGACCCACCATTTTAACAAAATTAATAGGCGGTCGAGGAGGGGATACAACACCAAATACTACTATTCCACTTGGGGCATTTACTCAAGACTTTGAATATGTTGAAGGACTTGGAGATTTAGATAGGTGTAATGGCCGATTTGGAGTTACTCCTGAATTCCCTGATGGGATTTACTATTATGTCGTTACAGATGATTTCCCTTTTTTTACCAGGTGTTTAAAAGGGAACACAAACTCTAATTGATTAATGAAGAGTTATATTTTGAGAGGAATTTTTTATTATTAGTATTTGTTAGGATCAAACGGAAAAGACGAGTGATGTAAGTCAATTTTCAGCGCCCCTTTAATTAATTTATATCCAAATGTGTATTCTACTTTAGCCTCGTTACCATCAATATCAGTAAAAAAATAATTGCCCATAGCTATGACACGGTTTTCTTCTATAATTAAATTAGAATTATCAAATCTAACTTTAGTCCATGGCTGAATAGCAAAACCCTTGTCTTCCTTGCAAGCGCGATGATCCCCTGCAATAAAATAAGATAATGCTTCTGGTTTTGTAGGTCTAAATTGCTGTATAGAACATTTAGTTGGTTTAAATGATACTGGACCTAATTCAAAAGCATATAAATCATCAATAAATTTATTTGCAAAGTCTTCACATGCAGATCTATCATCTTTTAATGATCCAATTTTAACTACGCCATCGCCCCATGTGTTTTGAGCATTTTCTACTTGTTGTTTTGTAATCATGAATCAAATTTACCTTATTTTTTTATTTTTTAATTACTCATAAATTTAATTTTCAAAAAGGGCATTAGTATTTCTAAGTTGATGGCCTGTTCTTTGTATCTTGCATTTTATAAACCATAATTAATTAAAAATGAAAAAATTAATTCTAACATTATTTTTATTTTCCAGTTTCTTTGCAAACTCGCAGTATTGTACATTTTTTGATTTTGAAGCTAAAGAGCCGGAAATGGTAGTTTCAACTTTAAAAGGGATGATGGAAACAGGATGGGGTAAAAACATTCAAGGGACTAAATCTCTTTTTGCATATCAATTTAACGGAACAAATAAAGCAACTCATTCTGTTCAATTTTGTTTCCCAGATGAAAAAGCTTTTGCTGCTTTTTTTAGTACTTGGGCAATGTCTGTTGACGCCCAGCTATTTGGCGAAAAACTTGCTAAGTTTTCTGAGCCGGTTTCACAAGCATTAAATACTCCTGTTTGGTATAAAAACGATTGGGCAAATGATAACGCCTTCATGTTATATCAAATGGAAGTTACTGATCCAGCAGCATACTTAAAGGAGTTTAAAAGTTTCTCACAGAAAATGGCAAAAAAGCTTGGTTTTGAGAACAACTCATATGGACTAGCTTACCCTATAGTTGGTAAAACAGCTGAATTCTCCCACTTTGTTTGGATAGGCTCTCCTAGTGTAGAAGAGGCATTGACAAGAACAAAGCAGATGTTTGCAGATCCTTTGTTTGCAGAGTTTTCAAAAAATGTTTCAGGGATAAGAAAAGTTGTTAATACAACTCTTTCTGTCCGTGTGATGGATTTTTAATATCTAAAATTAAAGACAAATATAAACCCTCCACTAGGAGGGTTTTTTAGTCTATTCTTTTAACAATTTAATAACTAATTCCACTTGATGGTTTTAAGCGATTCATACATCAGTCTAATCTCAGCCTCTGAATACATATAGCCTCTTTGGTTTTCAAAGGTAAAAGACACTTCTCCATTATCTGCGGCAAAGAAAAAATGATATTCAAATTCTTTCATGCTCCCATCTTCATTCCAAATGGCCCCCCAAAATTTAGCTCTAACAATGACCCCGTCTTCATCTTCATGAGTAAATCCCCTAAAATCTGAATTTAAAGACCCTCCCTCTTGCCATGCCTCTTTATGTTCCTTGATTAAAACTTCTTTGCTTTTCCATTCCCTGTATGGAGGTGGAGTTTCTTCGCTAATATTAATACTAAAGTTTCGTTCCCTGTCATCTTCATTTTCTCTGTTAGTGATCCGAGTATCCCAAGTTTCATTACTAATGAGTTGGGTTCTTTCAGGGACAATTATACTAAAAGGCAGACATAGGCGGATTTGGTATCCATCAGCATCGTATTCAGAGCCGCAGAACTGACTTAAATCTAATGTCATATCTAATGAAGGCAATTCTTGACCATAAAAGCCTTTATTCTCCTGAGTATTCCCCCAGGACAGAATTAAACAGCTAATTACCAAGCAGATGCATTTTTTCATACTTATAATATTAAGCTAATTAAATATACAAAAAATAGAAATTTTATTATTTTAGTTGTAAATTGATTTGATAATAAAAAAAAGATTATGTCTAAAAAAATAAAAATTTTTACACTCATTGCATTTTTGATGGTATCCTGTTCAAAAGATGTTACAGATGATTTACAATCTCAGATAACTCAACTTGAACAAACTATTCAAACATTGCAAGCCAATATAACTACGTTAGAGGGGCAAATAAATTCAGCAAGTAATGCGAACACAAGTCTTTCGCAACAACTATCAGCAGCGCAAACTGCTCTAAACAATGCAACTGCTCTTATTGCTGCTGCAAACGTTGACATTGATGCACTTGAAGCTAGTTTAGCTTTTGCACAAGAAGCCCTTGAAGGAATAGATTACAGTGCAACCCAAGGATTTAGTTCTGTCGGGAATGTTGCTGACCAAACACCAACCCAGGCCAAAAAGACTATTTATGGCCGTTGGAATATAGGGGGAGCATCTAAATCTTCATGTTCGTATGATTTTCTTGAATGGAATGATGATACATATATTCTCTCGTTGAATACACCTGATGGGACAGCTACAGTTTTTGGTCCCTATGCTCTAAATGAAGCTGCAGATGGTACTGTTGAGAGTGTCGATTTAGATTTTGACGCAGGGACATCTATAGTTCAAATTGCAAGAATTACAAATATTGTTGTAACAGAAACTGATGGAACCATTAATGCAACATTTGATATTGAGTTAACATTGCCAGAAGCGCTTGAAGTTTGTCAAGATTCATTGCCTGGGAGTGTTACTTGTGAAAAAGAAGAGCCTATGGATGAAGCAACCAGTTCATCTGCAATTAGTAATCACGCAAAACTAATTGGTAAATGGGAGTTAACAGATTTCTCTAGTAGTGATGGGGAGACCATAGATAGTATTAAAAATGGTTGTGATGATAGTGATGGAGACGGAACAGTTGACGGCACTGGAGACGGTAGCGAGTGTATCCCAGCAGATAGACTTTTTGTTACTTTCTCTGATTTTGGAACATATTCAGTTGTGGCTGTTGCTGCAGACGGAGCGGTTATTAATGTTGAAGTTTCATCTTGGGATTGGGCTAATGCTAGCCAAACTAGAATGAAAGTTTTCTTTTCAGGAGATGATACTGATGAAACAGACTTTGGTATCTATGATCTTGTAACAATTACAGAAACAGATTTGCAGGTTACAGGTGGTTATACCGACACATATACGGAATTAAATGCAGACGGGACTTATACTGAGACATCAGTTGAAATAACTGAGACTCTTACTTTTGCAAGAGTAGATGATGAGTAATTAAGTAAGCTCTTGAAAGTTTAATTATAAAAAGCCCCTTATATTTTTAAGGGGTTTTTTAATTTATTAGTTATTTAATTAAATTTGAGTGTGGAAATTATAATAGGGGTTTTAAGTTTTTTATTACTGGGTCTTCTCTATCTTGTTTACAATCTAAGAAACAATTCAAATTCGTCTTCTGCTAGCGACCTGATGAAGTTTTCCGAATCTTTAATATCTCAAATTCAGGATATAAGAAAAGAAATGGACACAAATTCAAAAGAGAGTAGGATTGAGATGGAATCAAGATTAAAGGAAATAAACAAACAAATGAATGACTTTCATAAAACCTCAGCCACTAATATGACCCATCAATTTAAGGAATCAAATAAGGTGATTAAGGATGTAACAGGAGAGTTAGAAAAAATAAAGGGTACAAATGAGCAGGTTCTTGGTTTTGCAAATCAAATGAAAACGTTAGAAAAAATACTTAGCAATCAAAAACAAAGAGGTGTTTTGGGAGAGATTCAATTAGAAAATCTTTTATCTAATGTTCTTCCTCCGGAGCTTTTTAAAATGCAATATTCGTTTAGCAATTCTGAAACTGTTGATGCAATTGTCAGGGTAGGAGAATATATTATACCTGTAGATGCTAAGTTTTCTTTAGATAACTATAATAGGATGATTGAATGTAGCGATAAAGAAGAATTATCAGATTTAGAAAAGAAATTTAAATCAGACATTAAAAATAGAATTGATGAAACATCAAAATATATAAGGCCAAATGAAGGAACAGTTGATTATGCTTATATGTTTATTCCTGCTGACGGCCTGTATCAGGACCTGTTGAATAGTAGAGTTGGGACCCTAAAAATCAATCAAAGAGATTTGGTTTCATATGCTTTTACAAAAAAAGTTATGATTGTTTCTCCAATGAGTTTATTCCCAATGCTTCAGGTCACTGTAAAAGCTCTCCATAATCTTAAAGTTGAGGACTCTATTAATGATATATTAAAGAATGTAGAGAAACTATCAACTCATCTAAATGCATATAAAATCTATCATGAAAAACTTGGCAATACTCTTGGAACCGCAGTAAACCATTATAACGACAGCTTAAAAGAATTTAAAAAAATAGATAAAGACGTAATTAAAATTTCATCTGGGGAATCACAAATAAAAGTTGAAGCAGAGGCTTTAGAAAGACCTGGAGTAGAATAAAAAAAAGACTTATGAAAAATAATATCATTAAAACCTTGATTTTTCTTTTACTAGTTATCACATCATGTAAAAATCAAGAAAAGAAAAAAAACAATCAATCTTCTGACAACAATATTACCCTTTCTAAGCTGGAGGGATCTCCTATTTATGAGGGAGCAATCCTATCTATAGATGAGAATAATTTAAAAATTAATGCAAAGGGAGAAGTTAATTTTGATTTTAATGTAGAAAAGTATGAATTGGGAGCTCAGACAGCTAATGCAAAAGAAAATGGTTTGGCTAATTCTGGAAAAGGGCAACACATTCATTTTATTTTAAACAATGGTCCTTACTCTGCGCACTATGAATCTAATTTTGATAAAACTCTTGATCCCGGAAATAATGTAATCTTATCTTTCCTTTCTCGGTCCTATCATGAGTCACTAAAAAATACGGAGGCATTTTCATTGATTCAGCTAAATACTAAAGAACAAGAAGAAGATTCAATTAACTTATCATCGCCACTTATGTTTTATAGTAGACCTAAGGGAACATACGAAGGAGTTGACACAAAGAAATTACTCCTTGACTTTTATTTGATTAATACAGAAATTTCTTCTGATGGGAATAAAGTCAGAGCGACGATTAACGGAGAGGAGTTTATACTTGATGATTGGGTACCTTATTACATTGAAGGACTCCCTTTAGGTGAAGTGATTATAAAATTAGAGCTACTAGATAGTACGGGTGATTTGATTAAGACCCCTTTTAATCCAGTAGAGAGAAAAGTTATTCTAAAATAGAAACGCTTAATTTATTTAAGTGAACTTTCAATATCAGATTTTAGATTTCCGAGGGCCTGTTTCCACTTAAAAACACTTGCTTCATCATTGGGAAATTTATTATTGGCTTTTTGAACTGCGGGTTCAATTTGATCTGACCATTTTGACAAAAGAGTATTTATTTTAGTTAGATTGAAATATTGTTGTTTGAATATAAGATCTAATTCATCATATCTGTCTTTATAGATTGAGTAGCTTCCAATAATTTTATCGCATGCTGCTGATCTTTGTTTTATTTGAAGAGGACCATATCTAAAGCCATTACAGTTTGAACTTGTTTCATTCCATTTATCTTTGATTGGCGTGACAGGATTTCTATCAGAGGCGATATTTTCAAAAGCATTGTCAAGATCCCATGGAATTATTTGCACCTTATCATTGTTTGGATCTTCATACCAATAATAGTTATGATTTGAGTAAGTATCATCCTCATCATTATACCAATGTAAGAACCCATCATCATTAGCTATTCTCCTGTCTACTAGAATTGTTTTCAAAAACAGATCTCTGTCTATCCAACTATTAATGATTGTGTTTAAGTCTGTTTCAGAGATGTTTTCAACTTCACTTCCAAATTTTAATATTTTAGATACATCAGCTATTTCTTCATTTGTTTTAAGCCCCTTTTTAAAATATGATTCTGAATTTACCTCCCCCATGTTATTAATTGGCCAAACTTCTTTATATAGATTGCCATCACCATCTTCAAAATGTTTATTTGTGAAAGGACCATCAATATTTTCTGTATTGGCAAATAAGCCATTAAATTCTCCATTTATATATAAAACTGCATGATTAGATCTTGGAGCAGTCACACCAAAACTTCTAAACATCCAGTATCCCAGGCGCTCATGCATTTTAGAATCATCTAAATTTTGTGAATGAAATTGAAGTTTTTTTAATCCATAAAAAGTTTCGTCTCCTGACAGCCAATTAATTTTGATTTTCATTGAAAGTTTTGGGCAAGTTTTATAACCACTTGGATTTGTCCAATCTGAACTAGAGAGGCATCCAACCCAAGCACCAATAGATCCTTTATATCTTATTCCAACTTTTTTTATGACCCTATTTTCAAAAACAAGCGATCCTTCAACATATTTTTCATCTGCAGGAGCAGAATCAATTTTATCTAGATTTAGTTCTGACAGGTAAAGGTCAAATCTGTGTAATTTATTTTGATTGTAGATGTAATCTGAGGAATGTGAGGATTCTTGAGAATATTCTTCAAAGGATTCTAAAATTTCATCTATCCCCAGAGAATTTTCAGAGGAATTGTTTTTAGAACATGAAAAAAAAATGAATACCAAAAAAATAATAACTCTCAATCCTATATCTTTTATTAATTTATCAGATCTTTTTAATAGAAAAAAACCAAAATAAAACATTTATATTTATTTAAAATTAAAATTATTCTTAAAAGTAGGGGGTTAATTTTTGAAATTGGTGTATGTACAGAAACTTAAAATTTATTGATATGAAAACTTTAAACTTATTTAAAACAAACCTTTTAAAAGGGCTTTTTGTTTTAGCATTAACTGTATATTCTTGCAACAAAGATATCGATGGCTTTGATATTTTGGATAAAATGTCTGATGATGCACTGATAGAAGCAATTGCAAAATCATCTGAGAAACAAGAGATTGATTACAACCAATTGCCCTCATCTGCAAAGACTATTATTAATGAAGATTATGAAACAATGACAGCAGATATTTCTTTCAAGGTTGAAGATTTAGGGTATGAGGTAAAAATGATTGATTATTCTCCTTTATATGTTGCAGATAACAATGAGGTTTATTTTAATAAAAACGGCAGAGAATTGGTCTCAGAAGGCAAAAAATCAGAAAAGGGAAAAAGGAAAAAGAAAAAGAGCCCCTTCAAGTTTGTTTTCCCAGTAAGTTTTGAAATGGCAGATGGATCAACAATTACCGCAAATGATAAGCAGGAGCTAAAGTCTCTTATTAAAGCATGGCGTGATGAAAACCCTGATTTAAAGGAGAAACCAAAATTACTTTATCCTGTAGATCTTGAATTTAGGGGAGGGAAAATAGTCACGGTTAACAATGAGGAAGAGATGAAGAAACTTAGAAAAAAAATAAAAGAAAGACAGCGCAGCAAGAAACCTTTCAAGTTTGTTTTCCCAATCAGTTATTTAATGCCAGATGGATCAACAATTAGTGCAAATGATAAGGAGGAGTTAAAATCTCTTATCAAATCATGGTATGATGAAAACCCTGATTCAAAAGAGAAGCCAAAATTAGTTTATCCTGTAGACCTTGATTTTGGGGATGGAAAAATAGTTACAGTTAATAGTGAGGAGGAGATGAAGGAGATAAAAGAAAAATTGAGAGAAAGAGCTTCTCAGGGGCAATCAAATAATGGGACTAAAGGAAGATAATATTAAATCTTTATTTATTTGGGTTGAAATGTCACTCCTTCAAAATATTTTGGAGGGGTGATTTATAAAATTAAGTTTTGAAAGAAAGTGAATTTAAAAATCTTTATGACAAATATTTTGACAGTATCAGAAGGTATATTTATTATAGGTGTTCAGATGAAGCTTTGGCAACAGATGTTGCTCAAAACTGTTTTTTAAAACTATGGGAAAAAAAAGATTTTTTATATAAAAAAAATATTAAGGCCTTGTTATATAAAATGGCAACAGATGAGTTTATTAATCATTGGAGGAAGAAAAAAAGAGAAAGAGAATTTGCTAACGAACATTTTGAAGTAAAGTCTGGTGAAGCTGAAAATGAAAATGAAGAAATAATCAAGTATAGAAAAAAAATGCAATTAATTTTGTCAGGATTAGGAGAAAAGCAAAGAAGCGTATTTTTGATGAATAAAATGGATGGTCTTACCATATCTGAAATAGCTAATTATTTAGGCCTTAGTATCAAGGCAGTAGAAAAAAGGATGACCCAAGCTTGGAAATATATTAAATTAGAGGCAGGGAAAAAATAGATTAATATGGATGATAGTAAAATGAACAGATTTTTAAAAAAAGGTGATATTAAATTTTCTCAAAGCAAGGAGGAAATTTGGCAGGAAGTTTTTTCAAAAAAAGTGACTCTAAACAAAAGGAAAAGTAAAATAATCTCATGGGTTAATTTTTTTCCTAAAAAAAGGATTGGGTTTGCTGTCGCTGCAACTGTATTAGTTTTGCTCGGGGCTACTTACTTTAATTATCAAGATAATTCTTCTATATATAAAGCGGATGAAGTTATCTATAAAATTTCAAAAGAAGAGATTGTGGAAATTGAATCTTCTACTATGTTTGAATCTTTATTTTTAGAAGATCAGGAAGTCGACTATTTTTTTAATATGCATGTTGCAAATCAAATCGTAGATGAATAAATATACAACGATTAAAGGATGAGCTAATGAGAAAAATATTTTTTTATATCTTTTTTTCAAGTATTATTTCCCTTGCTTATTCTCAAATAAGGCAAGGCCCTCCTCAACCAGGAATAGAAGTAAGGCTTTTTAATACGATGAAAACTTTATCACAGGAACAAAAAAATCAAATTACTTCTGACTTGGATAATATAAAAAGATCTAGAGAATTATTTAGAGGGACTCTGTCAAAAAAACAATTAGATATTTTAAAAAATAACACACTCTCCTCTTTAAGAAAAAGAGAGATGTTAATAAAAACATTTACCCCATCTCAGAGAGATATTCTTAATAAAGCAGATGTTAGGGTAAAAAACCTTATTCATACTGTAAAATCAAATTTTTCTGACAAGCAACGAAAGGAACTAAATGATTTAAAGAGAAAGTATTCAAAGATAAGACAAGGAGATCCAAGGGGGAGCCGTCTTAAAGCTGGTGAAATGGAAAGAAGGAAAAAAAGACCTTTACCAAAAAATAATCGCGGGAATCGTTAAACATTATTTCAAAGCAGTTAATTAAAATTATATTTTAGCTGCTCCAAATAAGCGATTTTTGAAAAATTTTGTTTTCCTCTTTTTGCTGATACCTTACACAAGTTTTTCTCAAGAAAACAAATTATCAGAAGAAGCCGAAGAGATAATAGATGAATTATTTTATGGCGATCTACTTGAAAAAACAAATACAAATTTTATTTATTCAAGCCTAAACTATAATAGCAATACATTTTTTTCTGGCAGGAAAACATCAGTAGATCAATTTAATTTTTCTCCTCAGATAACATATCTTAATACAAAAGGATTCTTTGCTACTTTAACAGGGATTTATTTAAGCGAGGTAATTCCTTCATGGGATTTAACTGCCGTTTCTATGGGATATTATTTCAGCATTGAAAACCTAAGCGAAAAGATAAATTTCAACACTAGTTATAGCAGATATTTTTATTCAGAGAATTCAGAGAATTTTGTCAATTCATTAGTTTTTGGCGGGAGTTATTTTTCAAATGATGAAAACTTTTTTTTAAATATTAACTCAAATTATTTTTTTGGCGGAGAATCTTTTTTTCAAGTTACTACAAATGCCTTATACTCCTTTAAAATAATTGGAGAGTCTAATAAAGATGTTTATATAGATGGAGCACCAGAATTAATTGGCAAAAGGTCTTATCAAGGAGGACAATTTAGCCTGAATTTTAATCCAAGGGTAAGTTTTATTTTAAGCGAGGAGAATATAAATCCTGAATATTACTTTTATGAGGAATTTTTGGAGTCGGAGCAAACACGTTTTGGACTTATAAACACACAATTTAGATTTCCTGTCTATATGCAGATAAATAGACTTAACATTGAAGCATCATATAGTATTAATTTCCCAAGGGATATTCTAAAAAAAGAAACACTCTCTTCTACAGGGTTTTATAGTTTAACAATAGGATACTTGTTTTCTTTTTAGTACTAAAGAGAGCGATTATTTTTCCATTTGATGTATACATAAAGAGGGATCCCTAATAGAAGGAGGATAAATCCGTAGAATACACTTTCTTTTCCAGATCCATAAATAGCCCAAACACTGAATAAAAATCCAAACACTGAAATAATAATATTTTTAATAAGTTTCCCATTTTTAAAATTCCTCAAAGAAATTAGTGAAAAGGAAGCGGCTGTGAAAAGATATGGAACAAGGCAAATAAACGTAGATAAAAGAATAAGAAACTCAAACTGATTTACCAAGGAATCATTATAGTTCATCAGCATTACAAAAGAGGTTAAAACACTACCAATTATTAAGCCTAAAAGAGGGACTCCTTTGCTATTTTGTTTTCCAAATACTTCTGGAAATAATTTATCTTTTGAAGCAGCCATAGGCATTTGTCCAGTCATTAAAATCCAACCATTTAATGCCCCAATTCCCGCTATTATTGTTCCCAGACCTACAAAAGAAGCCATATATTTACCTCCTATCTTTTCTGCGGCATCAACAAATGGAGCTGGAGAATTTTGCATGATTTCTACTGGCAAAATACCAAATAAAATAAGGGTTCCAGAAAAATAAACTAATACACAAATTAATGTACCTATCATTGTAGCTTTAGGGATATTTTTTTTTGGATTCTTAACATTTTCAGCTGGAATTGATGCAGATTCAATTCCTAAAAAAGCATATAATGTTAAACTGGCTACAATTGGGATAATGCTAATATCAGAATTATTTGTAAGATTAAATTTTGGGAAATTTGATATATCAAAAAAGAATATCCCAAAAACGATTACAATCAATATAGGAAGGAGTTTCAAAATTGTAGTTATAATCTGAACAATTGCAGAATCCTTTATTCCTCTTGTATTAATGTATGTTAAGATCCAAATAATAGAAATTCCATATGTTACTGAAAAAACTGGATTATTTGTTATGGCTGGAAAAAAAAACCCAGAGGCTCCTATTACTGAAATAACAATTGCACCATTTCCGATCCATGTACAAACCCAGTAACCCCAGGCAACTAAAAATCCAATAAAGTCACCAAATCCATTTTTAGAATAAACATACGGCCCTCCACTTTTATCTGAAATAATTTTACTTAAACTACTGAAAATAATAGCTAAAACAATTGCTCCAAAAGCTGAAATTAGCCATCCAATTAAGCCAATGGAGCCATATTTTGATAGTGCTGCAGGTAGAACAAATACTCCAGCACCTATCATATTACCAACAACTAAGGAAGTGGCGGAAATTAGACCAATTTTTTGATGTGACGACTTCATTTTTTTCTTAAGACAAATAATTGTTTAAATTTAATTCTATTATCAACAAAAGGATATTAAAATGGATTATAATTTTAAGGTAGACAAGGATATCAAAAAAGCTGAGACTCTACCATCAAAATTTTATATGGACGAATCAATTTTTGACCTTGTAAAGAGAAAAATTTTTTCAAAATCTTGGCAATGGATCGGTCATGAGAATCTTGTTAAACAACCAAATTCAATTTACCCCATTAACTTAATGAATAATTTTTTAGACGAACCTATTTTACTGACTAAAGACAATAATGGAATTATTTCTTGTCTGTCCAATGTTTGTACACATAGAGGGAATTTACTTGCTTTGACTCCTGCTAAAACTAAGAAACTTGTATGTATGTATCATGGCAGGAAATTTAATTTAAATGGGGACTTCGAATTTATGCCAGAGTTTGAAAAAGCAAAAAATTTCCCTAGAGATTGCGATAATTTATTCAATTTTCCAATAGAAAAATGGGGGCCATTTTTATTCATGGGTATTGACCCTCAATATGACATAAAAAAAGTTATTGAAAAAATTAATAATCGAGTAGGATTTCTTCCATTAAATCAGTTTTCCCTTAGGGAAGATCTTGGAAAAGATTACATAGTTGATGCTAATTGGGCTTTATATTGTGACAATTATTTGGAAGGATTTCATATTCCTTTTGTACATGAAGATTTAAATAAAGAATTAGATTACGGAGATTATGACACAGAAATTTATGATTATTTTAATGTCCAGGTGGGATATACAAATGACTCTTCAATTGCATTTGATTTCCCAAAAGATCATGTAGATTACGGAAAAAAAATAGCAGCATATTATTTTTGGGTCTTTCCAAATATGATGTTTAATTTTTATCCTTGGGGTCTTTCTATAAATATAGTAAAGCCAATTGCTGTAAATAAAACTAAAGTATCCTTTATTCCTTATGTATATGACTCTAATAAATTAGACTCAGGGGCTGGGAGTATTCTTGATAAAGTAGAAAAAGAAGATGAATTTGTTGTTCAAAATGTTCAGAGAGGCATGCGTTCTAAATACTATGAGACCGGAAGATTTTCTCCAACTAGAGAAAAGGGAGTTCATCATTTTCACCTCTTAGTTTCAGATTTTTTAAATAAGTAAAAAATGAGTAGTAAAAAAGTTATAATTTTCAGGAAATCAAAAGGGCAAATAGTAGTTCAGGGAGACGTTAAATTAACTAATGAAGAGGGAGAAGAGATTGAGCATGGGGACAGATTTACTCTATGTGGTTGTTCTAAATCAAAAAAATTACCCTTTTGTGATGGTTCTCATAAAAAGGAAATTTAAGCCGGCATGATTTTTGCCTTTTTATTATAAACAGGCTATATGATGAAAAAAATATTATTTATCGCTTTTCTTTACTCAAGCATAGCTTATTCTCAAAAAATGTATTCTGTGGATTATCAGTCTCAAGCTGACATTAAAGTATATGTTGTTGATTATGCTTCCCAGGCTGATCTTAAAGTTTATAAGGTTGATTATTCTTCACAGGTAAGAGGGAATGAAGGATTATGGTTTTTTGTTGATTATTCAACTCAGTCAGATAAAAAGATTTATTTCGTTGATTACTCTTCTCAAGCTGATTTGAAAATTTATTTCGTTGAATATCGTTCTCAGGCCGGGTGGAGAAATAATTCAAAAAAGTATCTCCTATATTAATTGCGCAAAAATTCAATCAACTATTTTTTAGATGAAACATTGTAGGAGTATAAACTTTTGCCAGATCTTTTATGGACATTTATAAGCTTATTTTTTGTCTCTAACGCGATACTATTAATCTTATTTTCTTTAATAATAATAAAAAATGAATTATTTTCTTTAATTAACTTTTCTAATTCCTTAAAATCTATTTTTTTTATTTTTCCTTTTGAATAAAACTGGGAAGAATAACTTTTAACTTCTAATGAATATATAGGGGCAAAATGACTAGTTGATTTTTCGACGAGAATTTTATCAGATTTATTTTCAACAAGCTCTCTTATATCTTTAAAAGAATAACTTATTAAGAGTAAAATTGGAATAAAAATGGAAAAACCTAATTGAAATTTTTTAAACTTTAAATTTTCCCAATAGTAACATACTAATAAAGTTAGAGGAACCATAACTGGCATAATATAGGTGTGGATAAGACTTTTGGAGATTGTAAAAAAGATAGGAGTCCAAAGCAGCCAAGACCATAGGAAAAATTCCCATTTGTTATCCCAAATAGATCTAAAATTTTTTATTAATTTTTTAAGTAAAGAGAAAATCCATGGGATTGTTCCAAGAATAAGAAAAACCCATATAATTCCAAGAGGTTGTTGTTTAGGGAATCCATATTTATCTCCAGTCCAAGATGAATCAATAAACCTTAGAAAATGTTCTCCAACTATAAAATAATTTGTGAATCCAGGAGAATTTTTTTCTGCCAAAAAGTACCAGGGGAGAGCAACAAGAAGACCAAAAAGCCATGAAATTCTAAAAAGTTTTTTAATTGGCAACTTAAATCGTAACCCCCAAATCAATAAAGGAGGGAATGTTAGAACTATTGAAATAGGACCTTTTGAAAGCAATCCCATTGCTATACCAACAACAAATAGAGATTCCCATATGAGAGATCTTTTTTCTGAAATTTTCCAGAAAGAGATCATAATTAGCATTATTGAAAATGAGAGCGAAACGTCAGTTGAAACGACACCTGCGTGGAGAAAAAATTCTGGTAAAGAAAAAAGAATTAAACAAGGAAGAAAAAAAGGGAGTTTTTTATTAGCAATATATTTAGAAATAAAAAAAGCCATTAATAAACTTAAAATCAGGGAAGGGAGCCTAACGAAAAATTCATTTTCACCAAATATAGATATAGAGATTGCAGAGAGCCAAGTCGACAACGGAGGTTTTGCCCAAAAAGGAATTCCATAATCTATTTGTGGAACAATCCAATTACCTGTTTCACTCATTATTCTTGCTATTTCACCGTATCTAGCTTCTGTTTTGTCTGTAAGGGGGATTATAAAATTGAAAA
>Ga0066856_10000349_pt1 | contig 17042 bp, 13 predicted proteins | sample ETNtaG_5_FD_65605 | JGI IMG/M metagenome (GOLD analysis project Ga0066856, IMG submission 65605) | Marine microbial and viral communities from oxygen minimum zone, Eastern Pacific Ocean - ETNP201406SV205 | ecosystem: Environmental > Aquatic > Marine > Oceanic | place: Pacific Ocean: Eastern...
TAGGAACAGCAGAGACGATATCAGGAATATTTCCAAGATGGGGTAAGATACTGCCCAGCAAAGAAAAAAAAGAAATAATGGCTAACAAAATTTCCAAGGCAACAGGACTGTCACAAGATGATATTTTATCCTGTCTACCTCCTGGCGGGTGCACTCTAGAAAATTATGGATTAATCATTGACTATTGAACTCAGGACTAGTTATTGCATATATATTACTATCAACATAATGATCATATAACCATTCTCTATCTATATTCAAACCCTCTAATCTCATTCCTAAACGCTGAGCTACGGATATACTGGAGGCATTACCTGTGGCTACTTCCAACACAAAGCGATGCAATGCTAAATCGTGAAAGCAATGTTGCATTAATCTTGAGCAGCATTTTGTGATAAAACCAGAACCCATGTAATTTTCAGATATCCAATAACCGACGCCACAAGATCTATTATTATAATCAATCCAATTCAAACTAATATTTCCAATAATTTGGTCATTTAATTTTATTGAATAGTTTATCCCTTGACCTTGATAGTAATCGTTTAAAGATGTGGAAATAAATTTTTTTATATCGTTAACTGTTTTGATATCATCAAGCCATGGGAGCCATTTTCTTAAGTGAATTCGGTTTATATCAATTAATGAAAATAATTCGTCTTTATCTTCTAGATTTAACTGGGATAATTCTAATCCTTCTTCAACCATCAGTAATGGATATGGAAGTTCAAATTTGAATGAATTGGTCATTTCTTCGGCCACTCTTGATATAATGTAAGCCATAATATTAACTACTTTAGAATTTTCTAATGAGAGGTAATACTTCAAACAATGGTGATATCGGAGATGTATGAATGGCGGCACAGAATCGAAGAATTGGACATATGGAGAATATTTGCAACTATCGAAATTACTGACACTGCAAGGTGAAGAACGAGATATTTCGAATGATGAGATGCACTTTATTGTAGTTCATCAAACATTTGAATTATGGTTTAAACAAATAATTAGGGAATTAAGAGAAGTTCGCGATATATTGAATCAGGAGAGTGTGCCTGAATATGAAATTCCAAAATCTGTTGATCACCTTACTAGAACTACAGAAATATTCAGATTGATGGCTAATCAATGGAGTGTTTTGGAGACTCTGACTCCACAAGGGTTCTTAGCATTTAGAGATGATTTAGGAACTGCTTCTGGTTTTGAATCATATCAAATGAGAGAATTTGAGATTTTACTTGGTTTAAAGAATGAGGATCGGTTGGGCGGAATGGATCCTTTAAAGGGTTTTAAAAAGGCTGCAGAGAATGATTCAGAGTCATCTCAGATATATAATCAATTAAAATTGGAAATGGAACAGAATTCATTATTTGAATCATTAATGGATTGGATAGGTAGAACACCGATAATGGGGTCAAAATTTGGAAGTGAGGGGGATGAAGAAGAAGTTGCGCGATATGTTGGAGAACATTTGGAGGCGCATAGGCAGCATGGTGAAAGTATGTATGGAAATTCTATCTCCGAACAAAAAATTTCTGAAAGGTTGGAGTTTGCAAATGATAATGCAAGAGAATTTTTGAAGCCGGGAGGGGAAATAAATCGTTCAAGAGTGGGGCTATTATTTATTGAGTCATATCGTGAATTACCTTTATTGACCTGGCCTAGAAAATTAATTGATGGATTTGTTGAATTGGAAGAATCAATAGTCAAATGGAGACATTCACATGCCCGGATGGTAGAAAGAATAATGGGTAAAAGAATTGGCACTGGAGGAACTAGCGGCGTTGATTATTTGGATGCAACAAGTCGATATCGTATTTTCAAAGATTTGTGGGGTGTCCGTACAATATTAATAAAACCACAAAATAGACCTATCCTGAGAAATGCAGAGTTCTATGGATATAGTTCAGAATAAAAGTCTAAAATAAATAATAATAATCGCATAATTGAAGTTCGGGTCTCTTTTGGACGATATATGGAAGCAGTCAACATATGTGCATATGCACGAACTCCCATAGGCAAATTTAGAGGTTCACTCTCAAAATATAGTGCAACTGAATTAGGGGCAATGACTGTGAAAGAATTATTGAGAAGAGCCAAAATAAATCCAGATGGAGGTTATATTGACCAATTATATATGGGCCAAGTATTGCAAGCAGGAGCTGGACAATCGCCCTCAAGACAAGTTGCTTTGGGATCAGGGATGCCTTATCAAACTCCATGTACAACAATAAACAAAGTTTGTGGTTCGAGTTTGAAAGCGGTAATGATTGGGGCCTCAGATATAAGGGCTAAAGTTGCTAACTTGATTATTGCAGGTGGCATGGAATCGATGAGTAATGCACCTTATTTCATAAGAAATCCAATTAAAGGCCAAGAAATTAATTTTTCAGATTTAGAATGGATATTATCATATGATGGATTGAGAGATGCTTATTCAGGAGAAATGATGGGAGAAACCGGAGAGACGGTCGCGAGAGATTTTAATATATCTAGAGAAGAATCTGATGCCTATGCAGTAAAATCTCACATGCTAGCAAATAGAGGATGGGAAAAAGATTGGTTAAGTGAAGAATCATTTAAGGTGGACGATTTGGAAAAAGATGAAGGAGTTCGTATTGATACTAATTTAGAAAAGATGAAAAGTTTGAAGACTATTTTTGACAAAAACGGCCAAGTTACTGCAGGCAATGCTAGTCAGTTATCAGATGGAGCATCTGCAGTATTGATTGCATCTGATTATGCAGTTAAAAGGCATAATTTACCAATTCTAGCTAAAATAATAGATTATTGTACTTCAGGATTAGAACCCAGTAAGGTGATGTCTGCACCGATTACTGCAATTGAAATACTGCTAAATAGAAATAAGTTGACAATTGACGATATCGATATAATCGAGCATAATGAAGCCTTTGCATCTGCCTCTTGTTCCATCCAGAAGGCTTTGAACATACCTGATGAAAAATTCAACCCACACGGAGGTGCTGTTGCTATTGGCCATCCACTTGGAGCAACAGGAACAAGGTGTTTAATGACTTTAGTAAATGCATTAAATAGAACCTCGGGGAAATTCGGCATAGTAACAATTTGTCTAGGCGGAGGAAATGCTGTTGCTATGCTGATAGAGGCAAAAATAATATAAAAATAATATTTTTCTTAGTGTGTCGTGAGTCATAGACCTTATTTGGGGGTCATCAGTGGGACGCATACATGGTCAAGCCAAAGAGTCCGCATACTCGCTTTGAAAAAGCAAGAATAATTGGTGCTAGAGCACTCCAAATTAGCATGGGAGCACCTCTTTATGTCACTGAAGATGAGTTAAGAGATAATTTCAGTGATGAATTAATACAACTTTATGGAGTAAGTGATGCAAAAGAAAGAGTTGTCCTAGATCCTATGAAAATTGCAACCTTAGAATATGATCAAGAAAGAATTCCAATAGATGTTGACCCTCATCTTGATGATTAATAATTTATGGAGCCCGTAATTGGGGTGGATCCTTTTGATAGGAAAAAATTTAGTCCAAGATAATTTGACGAAAGTTATTGTCATAACTACGATATTGGTAATAGCTCTTGGAGGCACAATAAGGATATATGATGCGGGAGAATCTTGTCCTGACTGGCCTCTTTGTTTCGGGACTCTTGGGTTTACTATTTCCGAAGAAGAACAAGCAAAGTGGTGGGAAGAGAATCCAGATGAAATTGACTCTCGTGGTTCTAGCCACAGGTATACAACTTTTGAAATATTTACAGAGTGGATTCACAGATTTTTAGCAGGCATGATTTTGGGCCCATTGGTTATTTTGAATTGGTTTTTTTTAAGACGCGATGAGAGATATGGAAAAGATATGGAGAATGCAACAAGACTATCAATAATACTAATTTTATGGCAAGGGGCAGTTGGTATGTTGACAGTTAAAATGGATAATGAAAATTGGAGCGTAATACTGCACCTAGGGTCTGCATTGGCATTTATGTTAACTTTAATATGGATATGGGCAATTATATCAAGGAAAAAGAAAACGGATTGGATTTCGTTTAATCCAAAATTGGCTGCAGAATGGAAGAATAAATTAATATTTATGTCAGGACTTATTTTACTTACTTTATTTTCAGGAACTCTAGTTTCTACTTCTCCAGGTGCTAATTATGGATGTGGAATAAATGGTTTTTATGAATCATGGCCATTATGTCAAGGAGAATTAGTATCGGATATAGCCTTAGGAGAAATAGTGGCTAAATCTCAGATGATTCATAGATGGTTGGTTGGATTAGTTGGGATATCACTAATTGGAATTTCTTTGAACATGTGGAATACGTTTAAGCAACAAGATGAGAAAAGTTTGCTGATAAAGTGGGTATTTTCTGCAACAATAGCATATATCATTAATATAATACTGGGAGGTTTGTATGTTTTATCATGGACCATAGAGGGATATCTGGAAATATTGTCATTAATACACCTCTTACTTGCTTCTACTTCTTTTATATTGTTAGCAACTACTTGTATAGGAATTTCTATTGCAATACAAGATGAAGCGCAGGATCAGATAATGCTTGAAGACTAAATGTAAATTAAGATAGGACAGTAGGAGACGATATGATGGGATCAGTAAATTCATATTTTTCACTAACTAAACCCAAAGTAGTAATATTACTACAAATTACTGCTCTTTGTTCTGTTCTTTCTCATGATTTAATTGGTGAATCTGAAATAACTAGAGAGACCATGAAAACTATTCTGATAGTATTGGTAGGCGGGTATTTGACTGCAGGTGGTGCGAATGCGATTAACATGTGGTATGATAGAGATATTGATCCAATTATGACTAGAACATCCAATAGGCCCCTTCCCAAGGGAGAAATAGAAGCGAATAATGCATTAATTTTCGGCATATTAATTTCCGTAATTGGAACGATATGGTTTTCTTTATTTGCCAATAATGTTGCTGCATTTTGGGCAGCTTTCAGTGTGGTATTTTATGTTTTTATATACAGCATGTGGTTAAAAAGAAATACTCCTCAAAATATAGTGATAGGAGGAATTGCTGGTTCAACTCCTCCTGTGATTGGTTGGGCTGCTGCTGAAGAGGATTTGAAAATTGAAATAACATCAGTTGAAACATTTTTTGAATCCATATTTAACTTAGGACCTCATGATTACTTGGGACCATATCCTTTAATGCCTTGGTTTATGTTTATTCTCATTTTTCTATGGACCCCTCCTCATTTCTGGGCCCTTGCATTATATCGTTCCAAAGAATATGAAAAAGTTGGCGTTCCAATGATGCCGAATGTTAAAGGAAAGGCCAGAACATTGATAGAAATGAAAATATACTCAATATTCCTTATTTTTCTATCTTTTGTAGCATTTCTTAGTTATACGCCTACAGAGAATTGGGATACTCTCGATAGTATTGATTCAGTAAATTTTCTTGTAAGTTTCACTGCTACTATATTGAGTATCTGGTATGCAACTACAGTTTGGAATATTGATGTTCATGAGAAAGTTGACGAGGCTGGAAGAATGTCAATTGCGTCTCGTTCATTCTTTGTTTCTCTCCTATACTTAGCACTAATGTTTATTGTATTGGTTACTGGAAGTTTGAAACTTGAGGGAGCAATAATTGGATTGATAATTGTGTTATTATCAATTTATCGTTCTGAAATAAAAAATAAAAAATAAATTTAGAGTATTTTAATAACCAAAACTCCCGATGGTTTGAAGCACTGCATAGGTTGTTCAAGAACGTAAGTAGTGGAGGGGCCAGCATGGATGAGAAGGATTTGATCTATGATTGGAATGTAATCGATTATGATATTAGAAGAAATTCCGCAGATCATCCTCATGATTTATGGTTTGATGATGAAACTCTTCGTGATGGTTTGCAAAGTCCTAGTGCGAATAATCCGACTATAAAGCAGAAAATTGAACTGATTGATTATATGGAAAGACTAGGTATTCAGAAAGTTGATTTGGGGTTGCCAGGAGCGGGCCCTTTTCATATTGAACATATAGATGCAATGCTTTCTCATATTAATGAAAATTCATATGAAATAAGACCGGGGTGTGCAGTCAGAACAGTTGTTAGTGATATCGCTCCTTTAATTGATTTACAGTCTAAACATGAATGTCAGATCCAAGCAAGTGCATTTCTCGGAACAAGTCCTATTCGACAATATACAGAAGGATGGGATATGAATAAAATCATTTCAACAGCTGAAAAGGCTGTGAGTTTTGCAGTTGATAATGATGTTCCTGTTATGTTCGTTACTGAAGATACCACCCGTAGTAAACCAGAAGAAATCAAAGAAGTATATACTCGCGCCCTAGAACTTGGGGCAGATAGGATATGTGTGTGCGATACATGCGGTCATGTAACTCCAAATGGAGTAAATAAACTACTTTCATTTATTCAGAATGAAGTTATACCTGATGCTGGATTCAAGAGAAGAGATATAGAAGTAAATTGGCATGGCCACCAAGATAGAGGCCTTGGAGTTGCGAATAATATTGCTGCATTTGAATCAGGCGCGGATGTCATTCATGGTACTGCTTTAGGAGTTGGTGAAAGAGCTGGTAATGCTCCTTTGGATCAAACACTTGTTAATCTTAGCTTGATGGGCGTAATTAGTAATGATTTAACTGCGTTAGATGAATATATGAGAAAGGCCCATGATTATGTTAAAGTTCCTTTACCAAGGAATTACCCAATTTTTGGTAACGATGCTTTTGAAACTGGCACAGGAGTACATGCATCTGCAGTTGTTAAAGCTATGAATAAAGGCGATCATTGGCTAGCAGATAGAATTTACTCTGGAGTCCCAGCTGCAGACTATGGGTTAAAACAAGTTATAAGAATTGGGCATATGAGTGGAAGATCGAATATAATTTGGTGGTTAAAAAATAATGATTATCAAGTAAAGGACGAATTGGTTGAGCATATGTTTACTGTTGCAAAGAAACAGAGAAAATTAATGGAAGATGATGAAATTCATAATATTGTAAGGAATTTTAATCAAAATTAGAATTGTAAATATATAAACTATCAATACAAATGCATATAGGTTGAATGAATATGAGATTATAAAATGCGTAGCGTCATAGTGGTCACTTTGTTATTATTGGCGCCTATGAATTTAGTTGGGGCCGAAAGTCAAGAAAGAGATTTTATAGGCATTCAAGAAGATATTAAAATTCTTGATAAATATTCAAAATCAATACAAAAGGCATTTGATAGATTGAGTGATTTAGCACAATATGAAGAAGATGGCCTAATGGAAGCTAATGATTGGGTAGTAGTTACAAGTCATTCTTTGGAATATCACAGTAATCTGACTTCAGAATATTTTGATAGTAAGGAATCTGAATTATTAAAAGGAACTTATATCTGGAAATTTGAAGAATCTTCTAATCCCATAAATGAATTAAGTACAATGCTTAAAAATAACGATATTGAGGTTTTTTATCCTCTCATCAAAAAACAACAAGAAGTTCGATATATTCCCAATGATCCAGATTTTGATGAACAATGGCATCTACAAAATACAGGTCAAACTGGCGGATTATCAGGAGAAGACATCAATGTAACCAGTGTTTGGAATAGTTACAATGGCACAGGAATAGTCATTAGTGTAGTAGATGATGGCCTGGATCATGAACATCCAGATATTGAAGCACATTATAATTCAACATATTCATTTGATTGGTGCGGTGATGACCCTGACCCTAGTCCAAACTCTTGGGATGCACATGGTACCGCTGCAGGAGGCGTGGCAGCAGCCGTAGGAGACAATGGAATAGATGTCACTGGCGCGGCATTTGGTGCTAATTTATCTGGATCAAGATTGATTGCATGTGGGACTAGTGATCAGATGGAAGCTGATGCATTAAGTTTTCAGGGAGATAATATCGACATATACACCAATTCATGGGGCCCTGCAGATGATGGTCAAACATTGGCAAGTCCTGGTCCATTGACACTAGCTGCATTGGAAAATGGAGCATATGAAGGTAGATTTGGTTTAGGGAATATCTATACTTGGGCTGCAGGAAATGGGCTTGAGGACAATGACAATTCTAACTACGATGGATATGCAAATAGCAGATATACTATAGCAGTTACAGCGATAAATCATCTTGGTGAACAATCATATTATGCAGAACCAGGAGCGAATATACTAGTTGCAGCCCATTCAAATGGAGATGGAGAAGGGATAACCACGACAGATAATGAAGGGAGTGGAGGATATAGTAGCGGAGATGTCACAGATGATTTTGGAGGAACTTCCAGTGCAACACCCCTTGCTGCTGGAGTGATTGCTTTAGTTTTAGAAGCAAACATGAATTTGACATGGAGAGATGTACAACACATACTGGTACAAAGTTCAAGAGTGAATGATGAGAATGATTCATCGTGGGAAATAAATGGTGCTGGACTACAAGTTTCCCATAAATATGGTTTTGGAGTTGTTGATGCTGGTGCTGCGGTTTCTTTGGCAGAAAATTGGACTAATGTAGATGTGGAAAGTAATTTCTCTTACGGCCCATTTACTCCTGGAGTAGGCATTCCTGATGATGATTTAGAATGGAGTGAATTTTCATTAAATATTACTTCTGATGTCAATATTGAAAGTATTGATTTGGTGACGGACATTACTCATACTTCAAGAGGCGATTTAGACATAGTATTAGTATCGCCATCTGGAAAAGAGTCATGGTTAGCTGAATCTCGAAATGACAACGGTAATGGATATTCAGATTGGATGTTCAATACTGTCCATCATTGGGGCGAAGAGGCTGTTGGAGAATGGAAGTTAAAGATAAGAGATACAGTTAGTTCGGATATAGGAACCCTAAATTACTGGGAAATGATAATTCATGGAGTAGGCAATTATACCGATACTGATCAAGATGGAATAAGTGACTTTATTGATTCTGATGATGATGGAGATGGATGGTCAGATATAGATGAGAATAATTGCGGAACTGATTCTTTGGACTTGAATTCTACTCCCTCGGATTTAGATAATGATAATATTTGTGACTTTATTGATTCTGATGATGATGGAGATGGATGGTCAGATATAGATGAAGATGCATGCAATACTAGTTCAAACAACAATAACTCACTTCCATCCGATTATGATGGAGATGGGATCTGTGATTTTATTGATTCTGATGATGATGAAGATGGATGGTCAGATATAGATGAAGATGCATGCAATACTAGTTCAAACAACAATAACTCACTTCCATCCGATTATGATGGAGATGGGATCTGTGATTTTATTGACTCTGATGATGATGGAGATGGATTAAGCGACACTAATGAAACTGAAGTACATGGGACTGACCCATATAATCCAGATATGGATGGAGATGGATTAACTGATTATGAAGAAGTGATAATATACAATACCAAAGCTGATGCGCCCGATTCGGATGTCGATGGATTAACTGATTATGAAGAAGTAATAATTTATGGGACCAATCCATTATCTTCTGATTCCGATGGAGATGGATTAACTGATTATGAAGAATTGAATACGTGGAATACTAATCCTAATTTTGAGGACCCGGATAACGACAGTGATACATTTTATCACTTTCAAGATTGCGACGATAATGATTCGGCCATAAATCCAAGTATGAATGAGTTACTTAATGGAGTGGATGACAATTGTGATGGCCTAATTGATGAGGGATACAGTCAGACTGATTTGGATGGCGATGGCCTAATTGATTATGAAGAATATCACATTCATGGGACAGATTTCAATAATTATGATTCTGATGGAGACGGTTTATCTGATTATGAAGAAGTAATAGTGTATGAAACAGACCCATTATTATTTGATTTGGACGAAGATTTTGATGGTTGGTATTGGTTTGAAGATTGTGATGATAATAATTCCAATAGATATCCAGATATGAATGAAATATTAGATAATGTTGATAATGACTGTGACGATCTAATTGATGAAGATTTCTTACTGTTAGATTCAGATTCTGATGGCCTTAATGATTTTGAAGAATATCATAATTATTCTACAAATCCCTTGGATGGAGATTCTGATGATGATGGTTTACCTGATGGGATGGAAGTAGACTCATTTAATTCTAATCCAATGGAGAAAGATTTGGATACTGATGCAGATGGATGGTATGAATTTCAAGACTGTGATGATGAGGATTTTGAAAGAGCACCAGATAAGCCCGAAACATTAGATAATAAGGATAATGATTGCGATAACTTGATTGATGAAGATTTTTGGTCTTTGGATAGCGATTATGATGATATTTCCGACTATTCAGAGTATCACAATTACACTACTGACCCCTTTAACAATGACTCAGATGGTGATGGATTAGCAGATGGAATAGAAATATTACAAAAGTTTTCAGATCCAACGAAATATGATTATGATAAGGATTCAGACGGATACTATGAATTTGAAGACTGTGAGGACCTAATAGTTCAGATAAATTCTGGTGCTGAAGAATTATGGAATGGCATTGATGATAACTGTAATGATGAAATAGATGAAAATATTATACGATTGAATTTTATAACTACATCTCCAGAGAATGACCAACAATATTATTGGGATTCAGGGAATAAATCATTGATTATCTCCATTCAGGGAGTTCCTGGTAATATTGAGCGCACAATTGTATGGGAGTTTGAAGGCTTTTCAGTAACTGATAATACTTCATCTGACAATTTAAGATTATTCCTTCCTCCTCTGGATTGTAATAATGAATATAGAAATTCTTTAGATACGCATCTGTGCTTAGAAGGTAATAAAAATCAGAATATTACAGCCGTAATAACTGATTTAGGAGTAGAAACTGAATTGGTATGGCAAATTAATACAGATGTATGGATTAGAAACTCAAAAGAAGACACCAGTGTGACTTCTTTACTTGGAACTCCAACAGGAATTCTAGGAATGACTATTTTTGTAGTGATGGTCTCTTTGATAGGAGTTTTAGTTGGCATTAGAATAAATAATAATAAAAATCTAAAGGATGCTTTTGATGCATTTGAAATTTCAGCAACTTCTAATTCCGGAGGAAGGGAAATAGCACTGCCGCCTGCGCCTGAACTAAAGGATCTAATGTACCAAGATGATATAATTAATTAGGAATCTTCTTCTTCTTGATTATTTTTGTGGTTAGATCCCCATTCAGCATCTGGATAACCTCCAGACCACTCGCCGACAACTGAAATATCTTCAACTTCATCATCCTCCCTCCATGGAGGATCGCCATCTGAACCACTGATAATCAGGCATCCTTCATCATCCAATCTTTCAATTAATGTATTAACTCCTCTCTTAACAGATAAGAGATTGCCAATTGGAGTTCCAGAAGTAACAAAAGGTGATGTTGCAGTACTAATAAGCAATCCTTGTTTTGGAGATATAATATCATGGCTCGTATTAGGATCATATGGATCGGTTACAGTTGCTACAATTTCACCTTCTTCAACATAACTTCCCGCAGGGGCTAAAACATCTAATAATCCTCCCTGATCAGATCTAATCCAATCTGATCCGGTTGCTAAGAGTCTGAATCTTGGACGACTGGGGTATCCAGGAATCATTCGTAGACTCCTTAATACGTTCAGAATGCCATACATTGCAACCTGTACTGATTCTGGGTCTGCCTCATCGGACCCACCTCCTTCATATGTTATACAAGCAATATTTTCTTTATTTGCTGTTCTTCTAAGGGAACCTCGAGGTCCTTGAGTATCCAAAATAGTCTCAATTCCAAATGATCTGGCTGTTAAATTACTGGGAGAATGCGCAAGATTAACACGTATCTGAGGTATATTTGTTCTCCCCTTAGCAGCAGCATGAAGATCGATTATGTAATCACTACCTGATATTATATTTGACCAAATTCTATGTGCAACTCGTGAAGTAGTATTACTATCGAGTACTCCCGGGAAGAATCTGTTTAGATCTCTGCCATCTGGGAAATATCGGCTTTGTCTTCTGTAACCAGGTAAATTAACTATTGAAACAATTCTAATTGTCCCTGACATCATAGAAGGATCTAGGGCGTGACCTTTTCCTAGAAAATTTGGCCCAGATAAATAAGTCAGAGCCAAAGGACCTACTAATTCATCTCCATGGATTGCTCCCAATAACGTAACTACTGGACCAGGTCTTACGCCATGTAGTACTGTAACATTTACTGGCCATGAATCACCAATCTCTACGTCTAGTAGATTAAATGGAATAGTTCTCATTTCACCTGGTTTTATTCTTTTTCTTAAAAAACTGTGTGTCTTAACGCCTCCTTCTCTTGTCCATTTATTAGACAACTTAGAAGATTTTTCTAAACCTTTTTCAATTTCTATACGTCTACTTTTGGGAATCTGGTTGGCTACTTTGAGTGGTCCAAAACGTCTCTTCTTGGACCTGGGGACTATTTTATTAGTAGATTCTTTTGCAATTATTGAATCAATATTGCTTTCTCCTTCGGTATCAGTCAACATGTTGCCGAAGGGAACTGAATTAATAGTGTGTGCTTCTTATTAGGCGAATAATTGAATTCTGATGACACATCTTGACAGTATATGAGTAAGAGTGGAGACGTGTCGATGCAAGAAAAATATGCGGCGAATAGTATTTGCTTTGGTTGTGGACCTGCAAATAAAAAAGGGCTGAAAATTAAATCATATAGAAGTGATGAAGGGTTGGAAATGGAATTTGAAACATCTGAAGAGCATCAGGCGTTTCCGGGAATAATTAATGGAGGGATAATTGGAACTTTACTTGATTGTCATGGAAATTGGGTAGCTGCAATAGCACTAATGGATGAATGGGGAGAAGAAGTTCCTCCTTGCACCGTAACTGCCTCATATAGTATCAAATTAAGAAGGCCTACTCCTTCAAATTCAAAACTAAATATAAGAGGGAAGGTAATAGAAATTAAAGATAAAGTAGTGAAGGTAGAATTAGTAATGAAAGTTGGTGAAAAGGTATGTGCGACTGGAGAGGGCCTTTTTGTGGCGATAAATGAAGGCCATCCGGCATATCACAGATGGGATTAATAAAAAAATATTTTAAAAAAATGTTGAATAAACACTAATGATAATATAAGAAATCTATTTTAGAAATATAGCGGTATCCTTTAGAACGGCCAAACAAGAGAGTTGTTGTGGAGCATCCTTCGACTCGTCTTGATGAATTGGGTTTAGAAAAAAAACTCATATCATTTTTAAAGAAAGAATGGAATATAAAAGAGCTTTTTCCACCGCAATCTAAAGCATTACCATATTCTTTGGAAGGTAGTAATATAATGCTTACAATTCCTACCGCGAGTGGTAAGTCATTAATTGCATACCTTACAATAATTCACAGATTGATTAATGATTTAGAAGGTCAGAGGGCAATTTATGTTGTCCCACTAAAAGCATTGGCTAAAGAAAAATTTAATGATCTAAATGAAATGACTAAAGATATAGATTTAGAAGTAGGATTAGCAATTGGAGATAGAGAAGGAGAAGTATCAGCAATAGAAAATGCAGATATAATTGTCTGTACAAGTGAGAAAATTGATTCACTAATTCGTACAAAACCAAATTTCATGGATAAAATAGGAATTTTAGTTACTGATGAATTCCATCTATTGAATGATCCTGGAAGAGGCCCTACTTTGGAAATTGTTCTATCGAGAATAAGGCATAGGAGACCGGATGTGCAAATCATAGCACTTTCTGCCACGGTCGGAAATTCAGAAAAATTATCTCAATGGTTGAATGCTAAATTGATTAAATCCGATTGGCGACCAGTATCTTTAGAATATGGGATATTAAATGATTTAGAAGTAACCATTCACAAAATTGACAGTAGAACAAAGGAAAAGAAGCCTGATCCTAGGATGATTAAAGGCAGAGGAACACAAAAATTAATGGCAGTTCTTGATGATACTGTAAAATCAGAAGGGCAATTACTAATTTTTGTTGCATCAAGAGCTTCGGCACAGAAAGAAGCTAGGGACTTGGCTAAACATGTAATCAGAAAATCAAAAACTGATAATTCCATTTACAGTGAAGAAGATTTATCTTCGTGGGAACAAATATCGGATTCTTTATCCAAAAAAGGAGAGGTGTCTGCTCTTGGAAAAAAATTGATTTCAGCATTAAAGGGAGGAGTTGGTTTTCATCATGCCGGGTTGAGTAATTACCACCGGGAAAAAATAGAAGAGGCTTTTAAAAATGGAGAAATTAACTGTTTAGTTGCTACACCAACTCTTGCACAAGGAATCAATTTACCTGCACGCAGAGTGATAATTCGTGATTATAAACGTTGGAATACTATCGCAGGAACTAATATACCGATATCGGTAATGGAAATAAAACAAATGATGGGGAGAGCAGGAAGGCCAAAATATGATACTAGAGGAGAATCATGGATAATGGCAAAAAATAAACAAGAAGTTAATTTTTTAGTTGATAGGTACATCAATAGTAAATCGGAAAATGTGACATCGAAATTATCAAATCCAAATGCAAAAAAGGCAGAAGAGGATCCTGCATTACTGACTCATGTATTATCTATGATATCTACAAGTGATTTAAGAGACAGAGATGCTCTTGGTAGATTTTTTGGGAAAACATTTTTATCAACCCAATTGAATCCTGAAAATTTGGCCACTAGAATAGATGATTCCATTAATTGGCTAGTAAAAAATGGCATGATTACGCGAGAGGGCGAATCTGAATTAGTTAAAGAAAGAATATTGCAATATAAAGTAGTGGACGTAGAAGAGAAATGGGAGGACGAAACGCCATCTTGGGTAAAATCAGCATTCAGCATCCCTGGTTTGGATATTTCTGAGCAAGAAGTAGAAAAAGAATACCAAAAAGGGCCCAGAGAAGGGCCTGCAATCTTTGGTTTTACTAAAGCCAGTTCGATTAAGATTGCAGAGCAAAATGATCCTGAAATACCTACTATGACATATAAATCTACAAATTTAGGTATGAGAGTATCGAGACTTTATTTAAATCCAATATCTGGAAGAATTATAAAAAATGGCTTAGAGAAAGCGATGGCAATATTAGTGGGTGATGATAAGTATCATCAAATTTCTCCATTTGGAATTTTACACTTAGCAGCAAGTACTCCTGATTTCTTGCCACTATGGCCTAAAAGTTCTGATTACGACATCATACAAGCGGCCATACATAATCATTCAAGAGAGTTACTAACAGAATCTCCTGACATCGAAGAAGAACAGAGAATGAAGGGAGTTCTAGTTTTAGAATCATGGATTGATGAATTAAAATTTGAAGACATAGAGGATAAATGGAGTGTGCAACCAGGTGACTTACGCAGTAGAACTGAATTAGCAGAATGGATATTATATGCAATTAGAAGAATATTGGCCGAAGATGAGGATTTGAAGAATATGAATGTAAATGCCCATACATTGTTATTTGAGTCAGTTAATGAAATTCATAAGAGAGTTAGATACGGATGTAAAGCTGATTTACTTGGATTAGTCTCCTTGAGAGGAGTTGGGCGATCCAGAGCCAGAGAGCTCAATAATACACTTGGAGTAGTAAATATCAAAGATATTCTAATGCTAACTGAAAATGATAAATATAAACTTTCAGATTTAAGAGGTTGGAGTGAAAAATTAGTAGAAAACATAATTATTTCCGCGGAACAACTTTTGAATAAAAATAATTAATAATTACCAAGAGGGAGTAATATGGAAATAGTGCATCCAGTACCATGGTTTCCTGCATGGGGAGTAAAATTCCAAAAACCAATAAAGGATTTAGATGGTTTGATATCTAAATTTAATGAATTTAGAGGAAATAATCGTTGGGCATTATTGGCATATGAGGTTTTGGCAAGTGAAGTTCATCTATGGACATCTTGGTATGCATTAAGAAGGAGAGAGGAGAGAGGGAGGATGATTGCTAGGACTCCTGATGTAGAGATTTTGAGATTAATATCAGGCACACACCAAATAAAATCAGGTTTTCAAAGAGCAGGAATAAAAAAAGGAGACGAAATGGCTTGGATTATTTATCTCCCTGATGATGGAGAAACGACTGATTTTGGCAAAATAGAAATTAAACGATCAGCGTATTCAGATATGGATAAAGACGCAAGACAGTTAACAGAATATATGGGAGTAAAAATCATTCCAAAAAGACCTAGTCCTACTCACAAAGGATTGGAGAGAGTAGGCATAGAAGGGGCTCTAAATGATCTAAATAATTCTCAAATGGAACAGTTATTTTTAACTCACATGTCTTTATCAGAATTTTAAAATTGACAACCCATGAGAGGCAAACTGATATGTAGTGCCCTCAAGGGAAGGGCGTTAATTATGTCCAAGTTCTATGGGTTCAGATTTTGTGTCAATTGTGAAGTAGCCTGTACTAGTGGAAATTTTGTTGATCATAAACAACAAAGATACTGTACTGCTTGTTGGATTCAGAATCAAAATCCAGATCATCCTGGGATAGAAGAAATAAGAGAAAAAATCATTGAAGATGCTGAAAAATGGAAATGCATAAAGTGGAGTAGGGAAGAAGGACCACTACCAATAGGCCCTAAATCTCATCGTAATTGAGGTTTTATGATGATATTAAGATTTGCTCCAGATGATTTAGATGCATCAAAATGGGAGAATATTGAGCCTTATTTGATTAACTTGAAAGAGAGAGAAATAAATAGTGCAGATTGTATTATAGATTTAATTAAGGACGAATCACAACTGACTGAAATTATTTCTGAGACTCGTGCTAGAACATATATAAACATGACAAGTCAAACAGATAATCAAGAATATCAAAAAGCGTGGGGAGATTTTGTTGAGAATATTCAACCTAAATTATCAGAATATAGTGATGTAATAAATAAAAAAATAATTAACAATACGTTTGTAGATAATTTGCCGGAACGTTATGCAGTTATGTTAAGAGGCATAAAATCCGATATTAAAATATTTAGAGAAGAAAATATACCACTTCAAACAAGATTGTCGATATTAGGAAC
>Ga0066856_10000350_pt1 | contig 16972 bp, 15 predicted proteins | sample ETNtaG_5_FD_65605 | JGI IMG/M metagenome (GOLD analysis project Ga0066856, IMG submission 65605) | Marine microbial and viral communities from oxygen minimum zone, Eastern Pacific Ocean - ETNP201406SV205 | ecosystem: Environmental > Aquatic > Marine > Oceanic | place: Pacific Ocean: Eastern...
ATTTGTTTTAATTTGTATAATGACAAATATTCAACATTTATTAGATAGCCAGCCAGAGCCAAGATCTATTTTACTTGAGATTGGAAAAATAGCTAAAGAACAAAATAAAGAAGTATATGCTGTAGGAGGAGTTGTAAGAGACCTTTTTATTGGTAGAAAATTAAAAGAAATTGATATTATGGTTATTGGAGATGGGATTGAATTTGCTAAGATAATAGCATCAAAATTGGGTATAAAAAAAATAGTTCCGTTTCATCGATTTTCTACTGCTCATATTCCATTAAAGCCAATACCTGTTGAAGTAGCTGCAGCCAGAAAGGAATCCTATAACAAGAATTCAAGAAAGCCAAATCAGGTAATTTACACTGATCTTAATGGCGATCTCTTAAGAAGAGACTTTACTATAAATGCTATGGCAATGGATCTCCTTCCAAGTGGTTTTGGAGATTTATATGACCCCCATAATGGGTTTAAAGATCTTCTTGCTAAGCAGCTTATAACTCCACTTGACCCAGATGAAACTTTTTCCGATGACCCCATTAGAATGATGAGAGCAGCTTATTTTGCTTCGAAGTTAGATCTTAAAATAAATGATGATTGTTTTTCTTCAATGAAAAGGCAAGCCAAAAGGATTGAAATTGTTTCTCAAGAAAGAATCACTGTTGAATTCACAAAAATATTATCTACTTCTAAGCCTTCAGTTGGGTTAAAAATTCTTCAAAAAGTTGGATTGATGAAACACGTTTTTCCTGAAATTCATATTATGCATGGAATGGAACAAACAAAAGAGTGGCATCATAAGGATATTTTTTATCACACACTTGAAGTCGTTGATAATGCAGCAAAGCTTTCAAATAAAATGGAGCTTCGATTTGCTGCACTTGTCCACGATATTGCTAAACCAAATACTAGAGCTATTGATCCAAAGAAGGGGTACACTTTTCATGGACATGATGCGGTAGGAGAGAGGATGTTAAATCGCGTATCTAAGAGAATGAAGCTCTCAAATGATCTAAAGAATTATTTAAAAAAACTTACATTATTACACCTTAGGCCAATTGCTTTAGCGAAAAAAGAAATAACCGATTCTGCGATAAGAAGAGTTATGGTTGCGGCTGGAGAGGATTTGGATGATTTATTAGTTCTTTGTAGGGCAGATATCACTACAAAGAACCCAAATAAAGTAAAGAAGTATATGAAAAATTTTGAGAGAGTAGAACAAAAGATGAGCGATGTAAATGAAAGAGATTCAATGAATAAATTTCAATCTCCAATTCGAGGGCATGAAATCATGAAAATTTGCGGTATAAAAGAGGGAAAAATTGTGGGTCAAATAAAATTAGATATTGAAAATGCAATCTTGGATGGAAAGATTGATAATACATATGATGCCGCTAATCAGTATTTTATTGATATTAAAGATTCTTATCTAAAATAATATATATATGAATAAAAAAATCATTAAAGTCCTTAGATTCGTTTATACGCATTTCTTAATTGATGGAACTTTTGAATAAGATTACAAGTAAGAGGATACTATGTTGGCCGCTCTAATCAATGTTATCACTTCTCCAATAGATGGTTTTAGCTATATTACTAAAAACTTGAATTGGAAGCATGCTTTTTTGCCCATATTATTTCTTTCTATTTTTAATATTTTTTCTGGCACTGTTATGAAAGAAGAAGTAAGAGAAATGAATTTTGATCGCGCTAGTGAATGGATTAATAATTCCGATCGAATGACGGATGAGCAAAAAGATCAGGCTTTAAATAGTATGGAAGAAAGAATGAATAGCAGTTCTAGCATCATAGGTACAATTTTTATTCAAGATTCTATTCCTCCATCCTTTGGTTCGCTCCCGCAATGGCCAATAAGGATATTATTTTGGTCTTTATTTGCCTTGATGTCAGGTAATCTTTTTTTAGGCGGAGGGGTTAGCTTTGGAATGGTTTTTACTATTTCATCATTTGCTTATTTGGCATCAGTAGTAGAATATATTTTTAAGACCGGTTATCAATTTATAACAGGCGATCTGATGTTTTTTACGGGATTAGGGATTTTAAATATTGGTGAGCAAGGTGCTTTTATTAATAGTTTTTTAACTAGCTTAGACCTTTTTGCATTTTGGCGGGTTTATTTAGTTGCAGTAGGATTTACTCTGGTTTATAATAAATCTTTGAATAATTGCTTAGGAGTTCTCAGTGGGCTTTGGATATTTTTATCCATATTAGGATCTGGCCTAGGATCATTCATTGCTTCATTTTTCTCCTAGAAATGAATAAAATACTAACCACATTTATTTTTTTATCTTTTTTTATTAGCTACAGCTTTAGTCAGACGTATACACTAAAAGAGGCAATTGCCATAGCATTGAAAAATAAAGAGACACTTAAAGCCTCTGCGCTTGACCTTGCTACGTCAAAACAAAATGTAAAAGAGTCTTATAGCTCCATTTTGCCATCTCTTAGATTATCAGGAAATGTGAGCGAATCAAGATTTCCCAGTCAATTTGGTGGTTACAATGAAGCATCTGGGGAGATAATAACTAGTGAAATCAATAGCCTTACCACTGCATCATCTAATATTTCTTTGACGCAGAATATTTACGATGGAGGGATTTGGTGGAATACAATTCGTCAAGCAAAGAACAGTTATCGTATTTCCGAGCAATTTGATCGTCAAATTAGGACTAATATCATTAATAATGTCCATGCTGCATATTTTAACTACTTAAAAGCTGCGCAATTATTAGATGTTGCCAGATCGAACCTAATGAGCTCACAGCAGCAACTAGCATTAGTTCAACGCCAGTTTGATCTAGGTTCAGCTAAAAAGACAGACCTATTAAAAGCAGAGGTTCGCTTTGGTCAGGCCAGGATAGACGTTATCAATAATGATGCTGCTGTTTTAAGTTCTTATAGGAATTTAAAAAATGCATTAGGGCTGATCAAAAGTGAGGTAGATTTTACCGTAGAGGATGTTGAAGCTCCTCTTGAAATTGTACCTGAATTTGATACAGGATTTGAACTTGTGCAAAAATTTAATCCAAGCGTTAAAGCAAAACAATATCAAATTTTAGGCGCTAAGATTAGTGCAAAAATTTCAAAGGGATCACGATTGCCTCGAGTTTCAGCTTCAGCTGGGATGTCAGGAACTGCTGATAATTTATCTGATGCCTTTTCAAATAGCTATAATGATCAAAGTAGGTCTAATACTAATTTATCAATTTCTATTCCCATCTATTCTGGAAATAGTATTTCTACTAGGATTCAAAAAGCTAAAATTGCGGTCAATAGACAAGAGTCTGAATATTTGACTCAGCTTCAAGATTTATCTGTACAATTAGAAAGTTACCTTGACCGATTAAATAATTATAAAGAGATCATACCAATAAATGAGACTGTATTAGAATCAGCCGAAGAAGATTTAAAATTGTCCCAAGTTCGATATGCTCAGGGTTCAACAACTATCTTAGAAGTATTAAATGCGCAAGTTTCAGTTGTTCAGGCAAGGTCTTCATTGGTGCGTTCCAAATATGATGCTTTTATTCAGCAGGCAACATTAAAAGCACTTTTGGGGACACTGGATAATGAATACGAAAATGAATAGGAGTCAATGTGGCTAAAAAACCTAAGAATAGAAAAAAAATAATCATTATATCTACTGTAGTGGTATTAATGATTGCTTTTGTACTTGCTAATATTTTTCGAGATGATGTAAAAGCAACAAAAGTAGAAACAGAATTAGTTGCTCTGCAAACTGTTATTCAAAAAGTGAATGCAAGCGGGACTATTCAACCAGAAACAGAAGTAAAGATCAGTGCTGAATCCACAGCATTCATCGATTCTATTACAGTAAAAGAAGGAGACCGTGTTGCCAAGGGTCAGCATCTTATATCGCTTGATAGAAAACGTATATTATCTAATTACAGTTCAGCTGCATCTTCTGTTCGTTCAGCTCAAGCCAGATTAAAACAAGAACTTGCAAGCAAAAAAAGAGTAGAGTCCATGTATGAGCAAAATTTAGCATCCGATCAAGAGCTAGAAGCAATACAGGCTTCATATGAAATTGCAAATAGTCAGCTAGCACAAGCTAAAGCAAACCTTGAATCAAGAAAAGATGAGCTTGATAAGGCTCGCATTATGTCTCCCCAAGATGGTATTGTAACGAAAATATATAAAGAAGTTGGTGAAATGGCAGTTGGCGGAATGTTTCAAGCCGATAATTTAATGATCATCGCCGATCTATCGAGAATGGAAGTTATTATTGATGTCAATGAAAATGATGTTGTTTCTGTAGCTATTGGTGATACTACTGAAATAGAGATCGATGCATTTATGGATACTTTATTTTATGGAGTAGTAAGTGAGATCGCACATATGTCAGAGGTAACTGGCATGGGGTCGCAACAGCAAGTAACTAATTTTCAGGTAAAGGTTAGAATGCTTGATGTGCCAAAGGGAACGAGACCTGGAATGAGCGCTACTGCTGATATCGTCACCGAAAAGAAAGAGAATGTCGTAGCAATTCCTATTCAAAGCTTGACCGCAAGGAAAAATCAAGATGAGATGGTATTTATGATCAGTGATAAAATGTCATTAGATGAAGATGGTAAAAAGAATTCTTCTAAGAAGAGCTCAAAAAAAGGATTGAAATATGTTCATTCAAAGCCAGTGAAAGTTGGAATTTCTAGTGAGACTCATTATGAAGTGAAGTCAGGGATAGAAAAAGGGGATAGAATTGTAACGGGCAGCTTTAAAGCTATTAGCAAAGATCTTGAGAATAACTCTGTTGTTGAATTCTCAGATAAAGATGAAAAGAAAAAAACCAAATAGATTGAGAATATTATAATTGTCTGAACTTATATCCTTAAATAAAATTAAACGCTATTACGATGTAGGCGGTGAAATCGTTCGCGCATTGGATGGGGTTGATCTAATGATCAAGCAGAATGAATATATTTCAATCATGGGCCCTTCTGGTTCTGGCAAATCAACACTTATGAATATGATCGGATGTTTAGATACCCCTACAGAAGGAACATATGAATTTGAAGGTGAATTAGTCCATAAAATGGATGATGATCAGCTTGCATCCATACGAAATAGGAAGATCGGATTTGTTTTTCAGACATTTAATTTATTGCCTAAAGCGACTGCTTTAAGAAATGTAGAAGTTCCTCTTATATATTCAAATATTCCTAAGTCTGATAGATTAAAAATGGCAAGCGACTCTCTTGTTTCTGTTGGCCTTGAGGATAGATTGGACCATAAGCCAAATGAGCTATCAGGAGGTCAAAGACAGAGAGTGGCAATAGCGCGAGCACTTGTTAATAATCCCTCCATAATTTTAGCAGATGAACCAACTGGAAACCTTGATTCTAAAAGCGGTATAGAGATCATGAAAATCTTATATGAGCTATATTCCAATGGAAATACCATTATATTGGTAACGCATGAAGAAGAGATAGCTAATCATGCAAATCGAATAATTACCATATTTGACGGGAAGATCAAAGAGGATAAAATAAATAAGAATATGATCAAGGCAGTCTAATGTTTTCATTATTATCAGAAAGTTTAAAGATTGCCATTGGTTCAATTATCTCAAATAAGACACGATCTTTCTTGACAGGTCTAAGTATAATAATTGGTATTTTAACAGTTACGCTTATGGGCACTTTAATATCAGGCCTTGATAGAGGATTTGATAGAAGTATGGATTTTTTAGGTAAAGATGTTCTATCTATCAGTCGATGGGAATGGTTTGGAGATGCAGAGTGGTGGGAGGTCAGAAATCGACCAAGAATTAAATTAGATTATATTGAAAAAATTAAAAGTAGATCAAAATACGCTGAAGCTGTAGCTCCAGTCATGCAAAGAGGAGCAAGCTTATCAAGAGGTGATCTTGGTGCGCGTTCTCAAATTTTTGGGACGACTCCGGAATATTTAAAAACAACTAATTATGGCGTTGCTAGAGGAAGGTTCTTTACTGATGGCGAAAATCGTTCAGGCGCTCGTGTGGCACTTTTAGGAGATGATATTGCAGAGAATTTGTTTCCGAATCAAGACCCTATTGGGAAATATTTTAAGATAGACGGAATTAGGTTTAAAGCATTGGGAGTAATGGAAAAACAAGGAAAATTCTTAGGGTTATTTAGTTTTGATACTCAAGTTATCATTCCTTCTGGCACCTCTCAAAGATTATTTTCTAGAAGAGGATTTATCAGAATAAGCGTTAAGGTTCCAGAAGATAAAATTCAAGAATCAAAGGATGAGGTCTATGGGATTATGCGCCAGATTAGAGGCCTTAAACCTAAAGAAAAGGATGATTTTGCTGTTAACCAAACTCAAGCTTTTGAGAGCACATATAAGCAGATCAAATTTGCGATTGGGGGTGTAGGTATTTTTATCACCGTACTTTCATTGGTAGTTGGAGGGATTGGTATTATGAACATCATGTTTGTATCAGTTAAAGAACGAACCAAAGAGATAGGCGTAAGAAAAGCGATAGGTGCGACAAGAAGCATGATCTTAACTCAATTTTTAATGGAAGCGATCATGATCTGTGTTATTGGTGGAATCATTGGATTAGCTTTTGCTGCTATCCTAAGTTTGATCATCAATCAGTTTTTTCCTTCGACAATGCCAATATGGTTAGCAATGACTTCCATATCATTAAGTATTTTTGTAGGAGTAGTGGCAGGCGTGGTTCCTTCTTATAAGGCTGCAGGGCTCGACCCAATTGATGCGTTAAGGTATGAGTAGATCATGATTGGGAAAAGTCAACTTAAGAGCCTGATAAGAGAAAGTGTTAGAATGACCTTAGATGCGATCAAAGAGAATAAACTTCGATCTATTCTAACATTATTAGGGATATCTGTGGGAATTTTTTCTGTTATTAGTGTTATGACTGCTATTAAAACTCTAGAAAGCTCCATAGAGAACGGTTTAAATGTTTTTGGAACAAATACTTTTATGATAGCCAAAGATCCTGCCATCCAATTTGGAAGAAATGAAAAATATAGAAATAGAAAGGCTATTAACCTTGATCAATATCTTGTACTCAAGGAAAGAGCAAAGTTTCCAATATTAGTTAGCGCAGGGGCGGAAACAAATGATGTCAGATTAGTAAGTTATAAAGATAAGAAAACTAAACAGACACCTGTAATTGGTGGTGGAGATGCAGGAACATTAAGAACTGTAAATACATACATTTCTGATGGAAGAAATATAACTGACGAAGATGTTCATTTATCGCGAAGTGTATGCGTCATAGGTGCCGACGTTGTAGATGCATTATTCCCATTTGAGGACCCCCTTGGTAAGGCAATTCAATTGCAAGGCCTTGATTATACGGTAATCGGAATCACTGAAAGACAAGGACAGTCTTTTGGGCAAAGCCAAGATAATTATGTTTTTATACCTATTACTACTTTCTTACAACGATACGGTGGAAGCAAGACATCGTTGTCAATAAATGTAGAAGCGGAATCAGCTGAAAAGTATGATGAGACGCTGGATGAGGTTATAGGAATAATGAGAACTATTAGAAAAGTTTCTCCTGGTAAAGAAAATGATTTTGAGATTACTACCAATGAGGAGCTGATGGAAACCTTTGGTTCATTTACTGGAGCAGTAAAGATATTTGCTTTTTCAGTGAGCGTGATCGCTCTTTTGGTTGCAGGTATCGGTATCATGAATATTATGCTAGTATCAGTTACTGAAAGGATCAAAGAGATTGGCATCCGGAAGGCTATTGGAGCGACAAAAGGCCATATATTGACGCAGTTCTTAACTGAAGCAATTTTTCTTTGTATGTTTGGAGGAATTATTGGCATAATATTTGGCATTGCAGCTGGAAATGTGATTTCTATTGTTGCCAAGGTACCTGCTGTCATCCCTGTTGATTGGGCGATATATGGATTATTGAGCTGCACTATGATTGGAATTGGTTTTGGAAGTTATCCTGCTTGGCGTGCAGCAAATTTAGATCCAGTTGAATCAATGCGTTTTGAGTAAAAAGTTTTTTATTATTTAGAGTTAGCATGAATGCACTTGGAGTAATTCCAGCTAGACTTCTTTCTACACGTTTTCCAAAGAAAATTCTTTATAAAATTGATTCTAAGCCCATGGTAGTGCATGTTTATGAAAAAGCAATGAAAGCAAAAAAATTGGATGATGTTATTGTTGCCATTGATTCAATTGAGACAGAAGAAGTTTTACAAAATTGGAATGTTAAAACAATGATGACGTCAGATAGTCATATTTCTGGAACTGATAGAGTTTTTGAGGTTGCGCAAAATCATAATTTTAATATTATCGTAAATATTCAAGCTGATGAACCGATGTTAGAGCCACAGTTAATTAATAGTATTATAGAAATGTTTGAAGATCAAGACTGTCAAATAGCGACAGCAGCAGGAAGAAATATGACTAATCAAAAATTGTTAGATCAAAATGTTGTAAAAGTCGTATTAGATGAGAATAACTTTGCTGTAAATTTTTACCGTGATATTGATGGAAGGTCAGATCAGTATTATCATCATATAGGTCTTTATGCATTTAGAAACCAAGTGCTTAAAAAATTTACAGGCCTACCTCCATCAAAAAGAGAAGTAGAGTTAAAACTTGAACAAATGAGAGCCATTGATAACGATATAGGGATAAAAGTTCATTTAATTGATGAAGCAATGATTGGGATAGATACTTTAGATGATTTAATTAATTTGTAAATTATGTTATGAAAAATAAGCGACATGTAAAATATATCTTTGTTCTTGGAGGGGTGATATCAGGACTTGGAAAAGGTATAGCTGCCGCTTCTATAGGCTATCTATTAAAAAGTGCAGGGTTAAGGGTAACGATATTAAAGTTAGATCCATATTTAAATGTAGACCCCGGGACAATGAACCCCTATCAGCATGGCGAAGTATTTGTTTTAGATGATGGATCTGAGACCGACTTAGACCTTGGCCATTATGAAAGGTTCATTGATGTAGACATGCTTAAGGAAAATAATGCGACCTCAGGGCAAATCTATAGCACTGTTCTTGATCGAGAAAGAAAAGGGGATTATCTTGGAGCAACCATACAAGTTATCCCTCATATCACGAATGAAATCATTGCAAGAATAAAATTAGTTAATACTCCTAAGAAATACGATGTTGTTATTTGCGAGGTTGGTGGAACTGTTGGCGATATTGAAAGTCAACCATTCATGGAAGCTATAAGGCAATTATCGCTTGAGGTTGGATATCAAAACCACACTATTATGCATGTAACGCTATTGCCCTATATTAAAGCAAGCGAAGAATTGAAGAGCAAGCCAACGCAACACTCAGTAATGAAATTAAGAGAGATTGGCTTGTCCCCTGATATGATCTTATGCAGGACTGATTATCCTATCACAAAGGATGTAAGACAAAAGATAGGCCTTTTTGGAAATGTGAAGCCTGAGCACGTGATAGAAGGCACAGAAGTAGAAAGTATCTATGAAGTGCCTTTGACGCTTTATAATCAAAAAGTGGGCGAAATCATTATGGACCGCTTGCAGTTACCAGGAAAAGTTGATGTCTCTTATTTAGAAAGTTTTATTAAAAAATATAAAAAGCCTAAGCATCAAGTAACTATAGCCATGTGTGGAAAATATACAGAACTTCCTGATGCTTATAAAAGTGTGCTTGAAGCATTTATACATTCAGGCGTTGAGAATGATGCTCAGGTTGATATTAAATGGGTAGCAACTGAAAAGATCAAATCTGAAAAGGATGCAAAAATTGCCTTTGAAGATGTAAATGGAATTTTACTTTTACCAGGATTTGGCTCACGTGGCTCTGAGGGAAAAATACTTTCTTGTCAATATGCTAGGGAGAATAAAATACCTTTTTTAGGAATTTGCTTGGGTTTACAGTGCGCTGTAATTGAATTTGCAAGAAATGTCTGTGGAATAAAAAATGCAAATAGTACTGAATTCACTAAAAATTCTAAAAATCCCGTAATTGATTTAATGGAATCTCAAAAAGCAATAAAGGCAAAAGGGGGCACAATGCGACTGGGAAGCTATTCTTGTGAAATTGAAAAAGGGACCAAAGCATTTTCTGCATATAGAAAAAGAAAAATATCTGAACGACATAGACATAGATGGGAATTCAACAATAGATATAAAAATCGTTTAGAAAAAAATGGATTGGTTATTTCTGGTATAAATAAAGATCTTAATCTTGTTGAAATTATTGAACTAAAAGATCATCCATGGTACGTTGCAAGCCAGTTTCATCCAGAATTAAAAAGTCGCTTAAGGAAAGCTCATCCTCTTTTTAGAGAGTTTATTAAAGCTTCTGTAAAAAATTATAAAAAGAATTGATCATGATGTTTGATAGATCAAAACCTTTGAAAGACTATATAGGCTCTTATTTTCCAATTATTGCTGGGCCATGTGTTATTGAATCTGAAGAGCACAGCATGAGAATGGCCACTTCAATAAAATCTATAACCGATTCATTGGGCTTGCCTCTTATTTTTAAAAGTTCTTTTGATAAAGCGAATAGAACTTCAGCAGAATCATTCAGGGGGCCAAATATTGAAAGAGGACTAGAAGTATTAAATAATATTCGTGAAAAAATAAATATTCCAATTATTACAGATGTTCATTGGCCAGAGCAATGCGAAATAGTTGCCCAAGTAGTGGATGTTATGCAAATCCCAGCTTTTCTTTGCAGGCAAACAGATTTATTGATCGCAGCTGGTAAGACTGGAAAAACTGTTAATATTAAAAAGGGGCAGTTTCTTGCTCCAGAAAAAATGAAACATGCTGTAGAAAAAATTACTAGTACAGGAAATCATAATATCTTTCTTACTGAAAGAGGTACATCTTTTGGGTATGGCCAAGTATCAGACATGACTTCAATACCAAAAATGAAAAATCTTGGTTATCCTGTTATTTTTGACGCAACTCATTCAGCTCAAATACCGGGAGTCAATCAAACTACTGGTGGCCAGAGAGAAATGATACCAACGCTCGCCTTTTCAGCTGTAGCAGCTGGTAGCGATGGTATATTTATGGAAGTTCATGATAATCCTAAAAAAGCAAAATCAGATGCTGCCACACAATGGCCTATTGAGAAATTAGAAGATCTTTTACAAAAAATTATAAAGATCAATAAAGCTATCAATTAGATTGTCCATGTTCAAACCTGAAAATATTAAATTAATTATTTCAGATGTAGATGGAGTATTAACAGATGGCTCTATTTACAAGGGACCTAATGGTTTTGAAATGAAGAAATTTTCAGTTGTTGATGGTGCAGCAGTGGCGCTTTTAAGGCAAGCAAAAATTCCTCTTTGTCTTATTTCTGGTAGAAAATCTGAAGCAACTCTAGAGCGAGCAAAAGAATTAAAGATTGATGATGTTTATAATGGCACTTTAAATAAAATACCACCCTATGAGGAATTAAAAGAAAAATATAAAATCAATGATAATGAAATTATGTATATTGGTGATGATCTTATTGATATACCGATAATGGAAAAAGTAGCAGCTCCAATTGCAACTAATAATGCCTGCGAACAATGCAAGGATATTGCAATCTTTATCACAAAAAACTCTGGGGGAAATGGTGCATTTCGTGAGGCGGTTGAATGGCTATTAAAAGAAAAAAAAATCTTTTCAGATATTATATATGGACTTAGAGATCAAGTTCAAAATAAAAAGTGAAGAATTATTATTTTATATTATTTGTTCTTATAGGTTGTCAATCAGAAGAATTGCAACGTTCAGGAAAAACGAGAGAAGGTCGTCCAGATGCAGAGAGCTGGAATGCAATTATTACTTTAACAAATAAAGGTGCAAAAAGAGGAGTTATCCGGTCAGGCCACCTTGAAAAATATAATTCAAATGAGTTTATTTTATTGGATCAAAATGTTGATGCGAATTTTTTTAATAAAGAAGAGGAATATACTACAAACTTAAAATCGCATAAAGCTGAGATAGATGAGGAAGATGATTTTCTAGTTGCGATAGGAGATGTGATAGTAGTAACCGATAGTGGAGTAACGCTTTTTACCGATACTTTATCATGGGATAATTTAAAAGAAAGAATTTTTACTTCTGATAGTGTAATTTTTGTTACGGAAAAAAAAGATACACTTTATGGAATTGGTTTTGAATCAGATATAGAATTAAATAATTGGAAAATATTACAGCCTACTGGTGTTTTCTATGAAAGATGATATAAAGCAATCTAGCGATCAGTTATCTGCCAAAGGCTTATTTAAGCGCTATGGAAAAAGATGGGTAGTTAATGATGTAGATATCAATGTAAATAAAGGTGAAATTGTTGGCTTGTTAGGGCCAAATGGAGCTGGTAAAACAACAACATTCTATATGATCACTGGGATGATTAAGCCTACAAAAGGAGATATTTTTCTTGATGAGTCAAGTATTACTAATTGGGCTATGTATAAAAGAAGTCGATCTGGAATTGGCTATCTTTCTCAAGAACCTTCTATTTTTGGAAAACTTTCGGTTGAAGATAATCTTAAGCTTGTCCTAGAGATGACCAATCTATCAAAAGAAGAGCAGAATGATAAAATGGAACAATTATTAGACGATCTATCTATTCAACATATTCGCAAAAATAAAGGAATGAATCTTTCTGGGGGCGAAAGAAGAAGAGTTGAAATATCTAGAACTTTAGCCATTGATCCTGATTTTATTTTACTTGATGAGCCTTTTGCAGGTGTTGATCCTATAGCTGTTGAAGATATCCAATCAATAGTTTATTCTTTAAAAGAAAAAAATATTGGAGTTTTGATCACAGATCACAATGTAAGGGAGACGTTATCTATTACAGATAGGTCTTATCTTTTATTTGATGGAAAAATTTTAAAATCAGGCACTTCTGATTTTTTAACAAATGATAAAGAGGTAAGGCGGCTATATCTTGGCGAAGGGTTTTCAATGTAAATGGTAAGAATAAAACAAAAACAATCGCAAAAACAATCTCTTTCTCCTGGTCAAGTTCTTAGTGCTAGTATTTTGCAATTAAATATATCAAATCTTGAACAGAAGATATTGGATGAGTTGGAAAAAAATCCAATTTTAGATCAAAATGAATCTGAACCAGAAAAAAATAATGATGCTGAAACTGATAATTCTGTTGACTTTGAAGAAGACCCTAATGAATATGAGCCTGCAAATATCTATGAAAAAAGAGAGAGTAATGATTTTGATGGAGCACTCCCTCAGCGTGTAGATTTTATTGAAAATTTAATTTTTCAACTAGATGAATTCAATCTTTCTGAATGGGAAAGATTAATCGCTGAAGAGGTCCTATGGAATTTAGATGAAAAAGGATACCTTGCTATTGATCCAATTTTAATAGGGGATAGATATGATTGTACTGAAGAAGAGGTAATGAAGGTCATAAAGAAAGTTCAAAAATTAGAACCTCTTGGAATTGCAGCATTAAATTTACAGGATTGCTTATTAATTCAAATTCAAAATAAAAAAGAAAATAGCATTGTTTTTCAGATTCTTTCAAATCATTATAAGGATTTTGTAAATAATCGTTTTGAAAGTTTGCAAAAAAAATTATCTATTTCAAAGGAAGAGCTTGCTGCAGCTTTAGATAAAATAAAAAAATTAAATCCTAAGCCAGGGGAGGGTAAGTTTGATATTGATGTAGAATCAGTGATACCAGATTTAGTTATTTTACAATATGAAAACTCATGGAAAATCATAGTAAATGATTCTTGGATGCCTGAATTGATACTTAATCAAGAATATGTTAGCATGCTTGATCAAACTGATGTTGCGGTTGATACAAAAAAATATTTAAAAGAAAAATTTAATTCAGCTAATTGGTTTATTGATGCTATAGAGCAAAGAAGAAAAACGCTAGTAGCTGTTATGAAAGCAATTATTAATAGACAATCTTCTTTTTTTAAGGATGGCACAGGTGACATTAGACCAATGAAGTTGCAGGATATTGCAAATGATATTCAAATGGATATTTCAACTATAAGTAGATCAACTAGAGGGAAATATGTTGATACTCCATTTGGAATTTATGAGTTAAAATCTTTTTTTAGCGAAGGCTATACTTTAGATAGTGGCGATACTGTTAGTACGAAAACAATAAAACAGTTATTAAAAGAGTTAATTGAAAATGAAAATAAAAATTCTCCTTTGACTGATACAGATCTTGCCAAACAATTGGAATCAAAAGGGTATCCAGTGGCAAGAAGAACTGTGGCGAAATACAGAGAGAATCTTCAATTTCCAATTGCTAAACTTCGACGTGAATTAATTCATTAGAAAGGAAAAATAATGGCGTATAAACGAATTATTATTGGAGACCAAGAGGTTAAAATTCCAACTTTTTCTATTGGGACTTTGCCTATTTTAGGGATCTTGCTATTAATTTGGTTTTCAACAGGTGTGTATATTGTTGGGCCAGATGAAGTTGGGGTGGTTCAGAGATTCGGGAAAGTTTCAGGGGTAACGCAATCGGGATTGAATTATCATTTACCATTCCCCATTGAAAAAGTACAAACACCAAAAGTCACTGAAGTAAAAAGAGTAGAGATTGGCTTTAGAACTGTTGGTAAAAATCAATATAGAACGATTCAACAAGAAAGTCTGATGTTGACAGGTGATGAGAATATCGTTGATGCAGAAATGATTGTGCAATATCGCATAAAAGACCCTACTGCATATTTATTTAATTTTATTAATCCTGAGGTTACTGTTAGGCAGGCATCAGAAGCTTCCTTAAGAACTATTATTGGAAAGCATAATATTGATGAAGCATTGACATCTGGCAAGTTCATGATCCAAGAAGAATCAAAGGAATTGATTCAAATAATTTTAGATAAATATAATACTGGAATTTTAATTGTTGCTGTACAATTGCAAGATGTTAGTCCGCCTGAGCAAGTTATTGCAGCTTTTAAAGATGTTGCTTCAGCTAAAGAAGATAAAAATAGAATGGTCAATCAAGCTGAAGGTTACAGGAATGATATAATTCCTAAAGCCAGAGGAGAAGCTCAGGCAATGATAAGAGAATCTGAGGGATATAAGGAAGCTCGAATTGCGAGAGCTGAAGGCGATGTGGCAAAATTTTCTGCTGTATTAAAAGAATATCGAAAGGCAAAAGGAGTCACTGAAACAAGATTATTCTTAGAAACGATTGAAGAAGTGCTTCAAAATAGAAAAAAAATAATTGTTCCAGATGGAGAAGGAAGTGGGAATTTGATAAACCTTCTTAATTTGAATGCGAAGGAGGGAAAATAAAATGAAAAAATTAATACTTGTGCTTGCTGCTGGTGCAGCAATTGTTGGGCTAACTTCAGTATTTATTGTTGACGAAACAGAGCAGGTGGTCATTTTACAATTAGGAAAACCTGTTAGAAACATAACTACCCCAGGGTTAAACATAAAGGCGCCATTTCCTTTTCAAGATAAAGTAGTTTTTGATGATAGATTGCTTGAATATGATTCTCCTCCAGAAGAAATATTAAGTAAAGATAAAAAAACATTGATTGTAGATAACTATGTTAGATGGAAAATCGTTGATCCTTTGCAGTTTCTTAGAACGGTGCAAGCTATTCCAACAGCACTTAGTAGAATGGATGATATAGTTTATTCTGAATTGAGAAGAGAGCTTGGAACGCATGATATGGTTGAAATCATCACAGAGAATAGAGAGCAAATTATGGAAGTGGTGACCGAGCAAAGCAATAATGCAACTTTAGATTATGGTATATCGGTTATTGATGTTCGCATCCGTCGTGTAGATCTGCCAGCTCAAAATGAGGAGTCGATCTATGCTAGAATGGAAGCTGAGCGACAAAGACAGGCAAATAAGTTTAGATCTGAAGGAGAAGAAGAAGCGCAAAAAATAAGGGCTTCTACTGATAAAGATAAAACCATTATTCTCGCGGATTCTTACAAAGAGGCAGAAAGAATTAAAGGTGAAGGAGATGCAAGAGCTGTAGAGATATATGCAAAGTCCTATTCGGCTGATCCCAAATTCTATGAATTTGTAAGAACATTGGATGCTTATAAAAAGCTCATCGATGATCAAACAACCCTTGTTTTGCCATCTGATTCAAAAATATTTGAATTATTAATGAAATAAAAAATGAAATTGAAAAAGGATTTTATTCATATAAATGATTTTTCTACTGATGAAATATTAGAATTAATAGATTTAACTATTGAGATAAAGAGTCGATTTCAAAAAAGAGAAGAGTATTATCCTTTTAAAGGTTATACCCTAGCAATGATATTTTCTAAACCTTCTGCGAGAACTCGAATTTCATTTGAGACAGGGTTTAGTAGAATGGGAGGGAAGGCAATTTATCTTGGGCCAGAAGATATTGGTATTGGAAAAAGAGAGGCAGTGAAAGATATTGCCAGAGTTATATCTAGTTATAATGATATAATTATGGCTCGCCTTTTTGATCATGCGCATATTTTAGATCTTGCTAAATATGCTTCAATTCCAGTAATAAATGGATTGACAGATTATAATCACCCTTGCCAGATAATGTGTGATATTTTCACTATCTTTGAGAAAAAAGGAGATCTTGATAATTTAAAGATTGCATATGTAGGTGATGGTAATAATATTGTTAACTCTTGGTTAATCTTAGCACAAAGATTATCAATAAATTTTGTTTGTATATGCCCTGAAGGCTATGAGCCTAATAATGAGCTTATGGAAAAAGTGAAATTTACTGGTCATTCTACATTTGAGTTAAGCCATGACCCTATTAAAGGAGTGGAAGGTGCAGATATAATATATACTGATGTTTGGGCCTCTATGGGGCAAAAAAGTGAAGCCACTGCGAGAGAAAAGATTTTTAAGGAATTTCAGGTAAATTCCAAGATGATATCTAATACTAATAAAGATACTTTATTTATGCATTGCTTGCCTGCTGAAAGAGGCAGAGAGACAACTGA
>Ga0066856_10000353_pt1 | contig 16908 bp, 11 predicted proteins | sample ETNtaG_5_FD_65605 | JGI IMG/M metagenome (GOLD analysis project Ga0066856, IMG submission 65605) | Marine microbial and viral communities from oxygen minimum zone, Eastern Pacific Ocean - ETNP201406SV205 | ecosystem: Environmental > Aquatic > Marine > Oceanic | place: Pacific Ocean: Eastern...
CCGCGTCGGTTGGCGGTACATCTGTACAGGAGCAACCGCCGACGCAGTTTTTCAATCCGAATTCGCAGCAACAGCCGTTTGTGGTGCAACAACAACAACAACAACATCCAGCTCCAGTTTCGACGGCTTCGTCGTCAAATAATCAACCATATCAGCAACAGCAAATGCCAGGAACGACGAACACAACCGTTCGCGGGCGCGAACGGTACTGTTCAGGTGGCGCTTGGGTTGGCCCGGCGCCGGCGTGGCCGACGCCTCCTTCGACATGCATGGTGGAAACATGCGATTTTTCTCGAGTGAAACCGGAATACGCGAAATGTTGCGAGACTTTTAGGAAGAGGTACGAAGGATTGTTTGGTAGTAATAATAGCGATAGCAATAGCATGTCCTTCGCGAAGAAGAAAGAGTTAGAAGTCGTGAGTAGAAAGATTGGAGGTTTATTTTATCTGATGGGGAAAGATATCACGGAAGAGGACGGTGCGGTCACGCAAGAGTTGGGTGTAAAGTTGAACGATTTAGCCAGTGCGTTAGAGAGGATGGATTATGGGACGATTAACGCGGTGCTGCTAGATATAGGCGCGAAGCACTGGGAAGAGGCTGTTTACTGGTACCCTGGGCTGAAACGGATCGTGAAACAGTGGTAGTATATTGCAATGTGTAGATGCTGTAGGAGCGATAATAATAAAAAGTGTGTGTCTTTATCGCGTGGTCGGCGTCTTTCTGATTATTTTAAGCTCGGGACCCCGGGAAACCCCGGCACGTGTAACGCTTTCCCATTTTGCGGCTTTTCCAAGCTCAAAACGAACGGGACGAACGCCTTCGCCCATTGTGTATACTTTTCTCTCTCCATGATGCCGTGCTTTTCAAACTGCTCGTCTTGAAGTTTATCCTTTTGTACGGGCTGATACGGATTCTGTGGCGATGTCGCACACGTCCTCGCAGGTAAACATCCAGGATCTAAACTCGCGCAAATCACGTCCTCGTCCGCCTTTTCCCCTTTCAAATCTCTCGCCAAGTGTTTCGTTGCCACTTGAATGCTTGCCAAGGATACTCGATATGGCGCTACCGAGTGGACGCAGGGCGGATGAATCACTTGCGTCACATTCACAATCTTCTTCGGCCTTATGTGACACGAGCTCTCCTCCGGTGATCTCAACGTCTGCCACCCTTTCCCTAAAACATTCTCGTCTCCGCAAACCATCGTCCCGGCAAACGAGCTTTGTACGTTCAGGACGCCTCTCATATCGTCGCACGCTCGCGCCCAATGTTGCGGTTTCTCAGCCCACATTCTCGGCGCGGACGATGTTTTGTGCATACTTTCTGCAACAGTATGCGGTAATTTCCCGACGTTTGCAACCACAATATCCGGCGTTCTTCCGAGCGTGAATAAAGTTTTATCCTTCCATTTGCCCACCTCCGTATGCGACTTCAAATCCACTCGTTCGATCGAGACGCGTTCGCCTGCAAAGTACGAAGCAAATTGATCTTGGAGTTCCAATTTCGCAGATTCAGAGGTGGTTGCAGCCGCAACAAAAAAGTAAATGTCCGCGTAATTGAGAAACGCGTCCACGATGAACGGTCCTGTCGACATCATCGTGAGAAACAGAGAGAGAGAGAATGACGGTTTTGAGTGCGCGTCGCCGTTAAAAAAGGTCGTCGCGGAGAGACGGCCTCCTCGAGGAAAGCTCTCGCACAATTAAAACGACGTACCTAATCCATGCCCGGCGTCGGCGACGACCGCTAACGCGGAGCAAGGAAGCTCTGCCTTTCGTTTCCTCGTCGTCCCCGCGAAAGAACGCCGCGCGAACGCAAGAGTCGCCCAAAACCGAGAGCGCTCTCGGCAGAACGCGGAAAGCGCGCTTTCTTTCGCTCTCATCATCATCATCATCGTCGTCGTCTCCCTCCAGTCTTTGATGATGAGAGTTTTCCAATAATGGAGTGTTGGACTTTTCTTCTTCGATGGATTTTTCGCGTCGTCGTCTCCCGCGACGCGTGGTGGTGCCTCCAGCAGTCTTTGATGATGAGAGTTTTCCAATGGAGTTTTGGACTTTTCTTCAAGTCGATGGATTTTTCGCGTATTTTTTACACCAACAAAATCTTCTTTCCAAAGTACTAATAAACAACACTTTGTATGAGAGAAAAGAAAAGGCGTTATTGAAGACGACCAGTAGTAGTCTCTGTACGTCCCACCAAAAAGCGGCCGCCCTTAAAATGAAAAAAGTACTACTACTAACAGGGGAGAACGTAGAGATGTGGTGGTGCCATCGTCGAGAGTTCCAACGACACCCGTTTCGCGCGTTTGTTTACGTGGCGAAAGCGCGAAGAATTTTTGAAGCGCGTTGAGGAGTAGAACACCACCACCAAAAACAGTCTCTCTCCTTTTTTAGGCGGTGAATTCCCCTACTACCATTTTTCTTTAGGTTTCGAAATCCAAAACCGATATAAAATCAATCCCCTATAGACGAGAGAGACTTTGACGACTTTGACGACTTTGACGACCGTTTTTTTTTGGCGACGAGTCGCTTTCAAAAAGACGCGCATAGTGGCAGAGAGAAGAGAGAGAGAGAGACTGTTTTTGTCTCCGCGCGGATGCGAAAGGTGGCGACCCGTTTTGCGGTAACGGCATCGTCGCGGTGGAGACTGCTTTCTTCGAAAATGTCAAAGCCGCCATCATCGGGGAAGCGGAAAGCATCTCGGGCGAGACAACACCACGCGCGTAACCCGAATCTGCCCTTCGTCAGTCGACGATTGTTCACGAAATCGCAATTGACGGAAGAGGAAGAGTACCAATTGTCGTCGAAGTCGTACGAGAACGTTTTGAATCTAAAAGTTAAAGCGATCGAGGATTTGTTACGACCGTTTTACGAGAAGGATGACAAAATCGAATTTGAAGTCTTTCCGAGTCCGAAGTCGAAACATTTTAGGCAACGAGTGAGGTTTGGCATCTGCGAACCGCGCGAGGATAACGACGCAGGATTCTTCGATTATTGCATTTTTGAACGCGCGGAAATTACGAGAATAGAAACCAAATTTGATATCGCGTCGGAATCGTTACAGAGAATAATGAATAAACTACGCAACGCGTTAAACACGGACAATCGATTCCAGTCGTTACGCGAAGGCCGGCTATCAGCGGTGACGTTTCACGAGAACAGGAAGAGCACGGAGTGTGTGGTGACTTTGTGGAGAGGAGAGCCTTTTCGAGAAGACTTTTCTGAAGTGAGCGGTTTACTAGCGAAAGAGATTGGGGTGAAAGCGATTGTCGGGAGGACGAAAGGCGATAGGAGAGTGTCGAATGAGAGCAGCGAGGATTTTGTGATCGAAGAGATGGAGATTAAAGATGCCAGTAGTAAAAAGAATAGGATTTTAAGATACAAACAACCCGAAGGTTCATTCTCAAACCCAAACGGCGACATCGCGGAAATGACCGCGAATTGGTTGTGTCGAGCGATGGAAAATGATGAGATTGCGACGCAACTGGAAAGGTCGTTCGTGGAATTCTATTGTGGGAACATGAATCACGGGTGTTACTTGGCGAAATACTTCCCGAGAGGGAAAGTTATAGGCGTGGAGAGGGACGAGAGTTTGTGCCAAGCAGCGCAAGTAAATTTAGAGATGAATTCGATAGAAAACGGAACGATTATACACGCGCCGGTGGAAAAAGTCGCCAGACGATTCCACTCTCGACTGCGAAAGAAGAAGCAAGGTGAGGACAAGATAGAAGGCGAGGAGTATCCGTTCACCGAAAACGATTTCATTCTCGTGGATCCTCCAAGAGCTGGGTTAGATGAGATAACGTTAGATTTAGTGAGAGAGTTTAAAGACGTAATTTACATATCCTGCGACGCGAGAAGTTTGGCGAGGGATTTAGGCGAAAGGAAATTGAGCGAAACGCATCGAGTGAAAAGGCTTGCCGCGTTTGATCATTTTCCGTGGCACGCGGATTTCTTAGAAGTAGTCTGTCAGTTGGAGAAGAAGTAGAGAAGTGTGGTACCATTGGTACCGCACAAAGATAAACTAGCAACTACGTATACACTTAGAGCAATAGATCGTACTGATACAAGTTGTACTCCCACTACTATTCTTCCTCTCTCTTTCTTCCTTTCTAATCTATATCCATTTGTGCCAAATCTTCCTCTTCTTTATCGACAAAGATGTCTTCTGTCGACGTCTTTGATAAAACATCTGATATTCTCGCCCGGTTAGATTTCAAAAGCTCCCAATCTTCCCACTTCACTCGCATGCCGTCGAAGGCACAAGCGAACACTTGTTCTTCTTCTTGTCGTTGAGAAGGAGCAGAATTAGAAGAAGTGAAAATGTCCTTCGGGTACCTTTGTGAGAAATGGGTCAAACACACTGTCTTTGCGTCTGATTCTCGACCAACTCGTAACGCTTCCTCGGTAGTGCAGTGTTTCTTCTTCTTCGCATGCGACCATAAACTGTTTCCAAACGTCGCTTCGTGAATTAATATATCCACCGCATATGCCGCCTTGGCGAAATCTTTCGACGGCGTGCAGTCTCCGCTGTACGCGACAGAGCGTTTGGTGGTGAATAATCCACGGAGGATAATAGCGAAGGCTTCTGGACAGTGAGTGACCGGAACAGCGACGACTTGTTGGCAGTTGATGGTTTGCGCGACGTGTGCGGCAACGTCGGGGTATTTTGGCTGTAAGAATGTGGAATTGTTGCCTTTTGTTGCTAAAGGAGGAGGCGGAGGAGGATGTGACAACCCAGGCTTATTCATGACGGAGATGTGGAATGGGCCGCCGATACCACCACGCGCTTGCAACGCGCTCGATTTCATGAAGGTATATTTGAAACTCGGAACATCGATGATTTCAAACCATTTCTGGATTGGCGTGGGGCCGACGATGAGTAATGGAGGTGGAGGTGTAGTGAGAGGATAAGATGACGCTGCTGACTGTTGTCGTAAAGCCTCGTATCGAGCTTCGAGAACAGCGAGAATACCCAGACAGTGGTCTGGATGATGGTGACTAATCCAGACCATTTTCAAGGTTTCCAACGCGTTCAAACATCCGTCGTCACCTAAATAACGTCGCATAGCGCCTAAACATCCTTCGCCGCAATCGAGTAAAATGGACGATTTCGATGCTCCTATTCCTTCTTCGTCGCGCAAGAGAATCGCGGACGCCGCTCGATACTTGGAGGGTTCCGCGCATCCGGTTCCTAAGAATATGGTTTCGGGACCTCCCAAAGCACTCAAAGGAGCCGCGTGCCCTTTCTTTGGGTGCGCGGGATACTTACCAAACGACGCTGGTAGTAACTCATCTTCGTCTTCGTCTTTTTCTCTTTCTACTTCTTTGGTATTCTTCTGTTCATCGCCGATATCGCTGCCAAAAATTTTGTGTTTCGCTTTCCTCGCATTTTCTTTAAACGAATCGAACCGTTCTAAGTTTTCGAAAACGTCCAGTAGACCTAGTTTAGGCAATTTTTGATCTCCTGTTCGCTCGTTCAGTATGTCCTCACCTCGCGTTATCTCATGCTGATTCTTTTCACCGCCGTTTATATTCCGATTCGAATAGAATGCGACTTCGTCGCATAATCCAAGCGTCATTGTTGTCCTCTTAGAATCGTTGTCTTCGCACGGTGGACACGATGTCTTCGTCAAGCTCTCCGGAAGAGGAAACACGGAGGGAACGGCGCAATGTAAACGCGCTAAATGCCTCATCGAAGATCTAAATCCAACCTCGTTGCTATTATCACCGCCTCCAATTGTGAATATATTTTTGCTATCGATGTCAATCACCGCCTCGTTGTTGTTCTTTAACATCGCGTCGTTTTCCTTCCCGTCGTCAGAAGAGAGAAAAAATAGTCCACTGATGTTGTGCTTACGCATGCCATCAGTGTTCGCTAAACATTTACACAGCGCATGTTTTGATTTCTTCACGTCTTCTTCGGTGCAGTTTAAGACGAGAATTCTTACCGGTTCGTTCGTCTCATCTTCTCCGTCTTCGTCTTCATCTTCCTTCTCCAAAACTTCTAGGACGTACCCGAGCATGCGCTTCGACGGAGGAGGAGGAGGTGGTGGTTTGCTGCTAAACTCTCTCTTTTCTTTTTGGTTTTGTTGCTGCTCTATCATTTCTTCTTTTTCTTCATCTTCTTGTTCCTCCTCGCTACTACTACTCTCCTCCGCGAGCTCCCCTCGTTTCCGCTTCATCCGCTTCTCTTTCCTATCTCGAAACCGACATATCGCGCACACCTCTACACCCTCTTCATCCTCTTCAATGGCATCCATCAGCGGCCATACGATCACGTCGCTATCTTGATAGCACAAATTCTCATCCTCTCGCATGTTGCGCTCTTCTCCGGCTAAGGACACGCCGGTGACTTTCGGGTGCTTCCATTTGGCCACAGATGACAGACTGTTTTGTTTTACACGCGCAGAAAGGCGGGCAGGAGAGGTCAGTAAAAACGAGAAGCCGAGAAGAACGAGAAGAGCGCGCACGCATCAGATGGCACGAACGCACGTACACACATGCGCGTACGCGTGTTACATCTTATAATTGAGAAAAAACAAAATGTCGCACCTGTCAACCACCTTCTCCACCCCTCTCTTCCCAATTATCGCGCACTTTTCGTGTCCATCCACCGATAATCTCAAAACGAGGGAGCAAAGACCTCCTAAACTCGCGTTTAAATCGTCGAATCCGAACACCGCCGATAGCCCTCGTCTCGGTCTCGAGTACGTTTCCATGCACAGTCGAGACAGCGATTCCGGACAGTTGAACAGATATTCTCTCGGAGCGGAGGAGGACCCATGAGTGTTGGAGTTCTTCTTTCGCGTTGGGAACGTCTTCACGAGCAACGACGACGACGCGCCGTTCTCAAACGCGAACGACGTGCACGAGAGAACAACCTTTAAAGGCGTTTTTCGCGTCGTTTCGGGCATCTCGATGGAGGCGTTGTTCTCAGCCGCTCTTGGTGGTCTTTTTTGTCTTCATGTCCCCAAGAAAAATGGGGGAAATGTGGAACGAAATGTCGCATTAAAAATTCGATAATTTGTACGCGCGATGGCAGACGACGACGACGACGACGACTTTTACGTTCGGTACTACGTGGTGCGACGCTCTTTTCGTCGGCAAGGCGGCTTTTTAAAAACACGACTCTCTCTCGACTTTCTCGACGACGACGACGATGACTTTTTTCGCTCTCCTTCCTCGGTGTCTGCGCTTTTGGTCACCAAAACGCGTCGTCATAGGGGTGAAGAATCTGTCTTTTGATCCCGTTGATGATGACACACGATGATGATGATGATGATGATGTTCGTGTTTCTTTTCGTAAAAACGCTCTTATTAGGGTGTTTTAAAATTGGCGGCGTTCCTTCGCGCGTCCACTATCACTGACCAACGAGCTGTTCTGCGTTCCGCGATGATCGATGACAGGGCCACAAGGGCAAGTTCGGGCACGAGTTTCTCGAGTTTGAGTTTAAACCGAACGGGAAATTACGATACGCAAACAATAGTAACTATAAAGGAGACAAATGCATTCGGAAGGAGATGTGCGTGTCGAAAGCAGGTAAATGGAATCGTTCGAGTTTTTTTGCGCGACAACCGGCTGTAGTGTCTCTCGGGACCGCGTGCGCGTGCACAGGTCGACGATTTGCGGCGTTTTCTAACCCTGGACGAGTTTTCAATGGGTTTGATACGTATTATTTACTAACCGCGTATACTCCCCTTTATCCGTGCGGCGTACGATAAAATAGTCATGCGCGAACTGAAACGCATGGTCATCGAATCGGAAGTGCTCAAAGAAGACGATCGCGATTGGCCGGAAGCAGACCGAATCGGGCAACAAGAGCTGGAAATTGTGTGCGATGACGAACACGCGTCGTTTCAAACCTCGAAAATTGGTTCGCTTTTAGACGTGCAAAACTCGAAAGATCCAGAGGGGTTGAAACAGTTTTATTATTTCGTGCAGGATTTGAAGTGCTTCGCGTTGTCGCTGTTGAACGTACACATGAAAGTGAGACCTATTTAATTCCTGTATGAGGTGCAATTCTAGTCCTATAGTCTTTGAATAATGTACAATTCTAATTCTAGTTAGTTTCCTACAATATAATACAAGTAGAGTGCTCTCTCTCTCTCTCTCTTCTCTATTGTGACCAACACCGGCGTCATCGATAAAAGAATCATCGAATCCTCGCGGTAAACCAGATATCCTTGTCGCATTTCACGTGCACGTCAGTCACATTCGTCCCTAAGTTGTCTTCAAACGTCGTTTCATTGCTCGAGCTGATTTTCTGACCCATCTCAATGTATCCATTGTCGTCTACGTTGTCTCCGTCTTTTTTCTCGTTTCCGAGGTTCCATTTCAACCCTTTCGTCCACACTTTCGTCTTCCCGTTGAACGGAATCAACCCCAAAGATTTTGCCGGGACTTTAAATTTCAACACCGTATACCCTCTCCGTATCGGAAACGAAATTTGCACCCCTAACTTCTCCTGTTCTTTCGCTCCGTTATCGTACGCGTCGTAACACACGTAACTCGGCCCGCCTTTCAACAATCCCGGTGCTTTCAAAATCGCCGATATGTTCGCATACTCGTGATCGAATCTTCCACCCATGGCGTTAAAAATTACCACGTCCGAGATGATCGGATCTCGGTGACTTTGTTTACCTCTCTCTAGAATAAAATTCAAGCACTTCTCCATATCGTTCGTATCTTGGTCTCGACTGAGGTCGATACACTCCCCTATTATTACACCTTTATCGTCGTCGTTGTCGCCGCTGGCGGTATCGTCTGAATCATCAAACCGTCGTTTCCGTACTTGCTCTCTGTTGACGAACGGCATTTTTTCGTCGTTACCATCACCTCTTTTCATTTGTGCTAAAGTCCGCCTCTTCTTTCTTACCTTTTCATCGAACGACGACGACGGCGACGACGGCGACGACGAGTCCATATCTCCCACCACATAATCCGCTCCACTTCTCATCCCGCAACTCAATCCTTCCACCAACGCATTCCCCCCTAAATCTGCCGCAATAATTGGCACTCCGTCGTTTTTCCACACGATCTCGTTGTTGATTTTCAGTTTTAGCCTCTCGTTTCTATCGTTGTTCAAGACTAAAATACATGACATTGGAACAGGGTTTGGGGAACTCCCTTCTCGAATTTGCGCTTTATGGAAGAGTAATTTTTCGGATTTTCGTTTGATGAGTTCCGTAAACTCTGGGTTGGTTGGAAGGTCTATTAAGACGGAAGAGCAGACGTGTTCGCGCGGTGGATAGGTGCTAGGGGGTTGCGGGGAGTCGAAGTTCATGTTATCTCTCTCGCTGTGTTTGCCAGAAGTGCGTTTACGTGCGGAAAAAAAGTGAGCCGGTAAAACGAAATTCTCCCCTTTCTTTTTTCTTTACGGAAAAATCCCCCCCAAAACTGTGTCATTTTTATTACAAAAACGCGTGCAGACCTCAAAACATACCGTTCGACTTCGCGTATTCGGCACACCTTCTCCCGCTCATCAAGGCACCGTCAAACGTTGCCGCGTCTCGATGGTCTCCAGCTAAATAGACATTTTTCATCGCTCCACTCTCGCACGTTTGTTCGAACGCGTTTTTGCCACCTCCTTTTGCAGATGGCGTTTGGACCGGTTGCGCGAAGGGGATGCGATAGACTTTTAACAGCTCAAACGAACTCGTTATGGATTCGCCGAACCATTCGGAGAGTTCCGATTTGACTCGTTCTCCGATTTGTTCGTCCGAAAGTTCGCTTGGAACACCAATAATGGAGGCAGAACACAAGTGCTTCCCGTTTGGTGCGTACGTTGGAGAGACAACAGATGGGAAGCAACAGTTGTTGACGAGTGTTTTCTTCCCGCCTTTCGAGCCTTTGTACTTTTCGCCGTCCAAATATAACATCGGGTTTTTCGCGTCGTACGGTTTGTCGCACGAGAAGTACACGCACGTGGTTCCCACGCCCTTTTCTCTTTGCTTATCCTTCGTGCCGAGTAATCGATCGCACTCTGGTCCTTCCACGGCCAAAATGCATTTTTTACCTCTCTTAATACTCGTCGTTTTTTGGCCTTCTTTATTCACCATGTTCACGCGCACTTCAACAGCGCCGTCTTCTACGTTCTTTATCTCCTCCACTTTTGCATTCTTGTGCACACTATTCTCGTCTAATTTTCCGACCAATTGCTCTGCCATGGCCCCAATCCCTTTTGCGGGCAAACAATTCTCGCCCAGAGCCAACGACCGCATGACAAAATCGAATAATCTCGAATCTGTCGTCAACTCTGGATTGAAGAAAATGCCACCCAAAAACGGTCTAAAAAACCGATCCACCATCTCGTCGCTAAATCCAAACTCAGACAATCGTTCCTCGATCGTTTTCTCGCTCTCTCTTTGCAAAGGTTTCACTCTCAAGAACACCGTCTGCAATCTCACCAAACCGACTAACACTTTATCCAGCAGGGATCCAATCTTATGTTCGGGGAGTAGACTCGGCAAAGCATCCGCGGTGTGCCGAAACGGATCGGCCACTCGATAAAACCGATTCTCAAATCTCACGTCCGCGCCGGCGTAAAACGTTCTCAGATCTAAATCATCCAGGTCAAAAATCCGATTGCACTCTTCGTAGGACGAGAGATAAATCGCAAATCCTCGGTCTAACGTGTATCCATTCACCACATCCGTTCGCGCTCGGCCGCCGAAACCATCCGAAGATTCCAACAAAACGTACGGAATGTTGTCTTTCTGGAGTCGCGTCGCGGCGGCTAACCCAGCCAAGCCCCCACCGACGATAATCACGGACGTTGTTTCGTCGTCGTCTGGATTATTAGGTGTCGATGATGATTGCACCACTGCGCGAACCCCTCGACGACGTCTCCTCCTCCTCCTCCCGGTGTTCTCTTTGTTCGCGTCGTTCCAGCCCTTCTTCTTCTTCCTCGGAAAAGGAAAAGAAGACGAACGCCACTTTTGCGTCGTCGTCGTCGCCGCCGCCGCTCGAGACAGAGAGAACACCATCTCGCGCTCTCTTTCTTTTTGTCTTTCTTTTTGGCAAAAATATTCTGTGTACCCAATTTGCAATAGTTGTACCCAAGTGTACCCAAGTAGGGGTTCGCTCAAAATATCGAAAAAAAGTCGTTTGGCCTGGGTAAATTGCCAAAAAGAATATCTAAAAAATATGCGTGTGGAAGAAAAGGACGACAGATCAAAAGAGATCGTCATCCGGCGAACGACGAGAGAGACACCCACCATCGTCAGAGACATCGATCGTCATGCGCGCCGTCCGGGACCCCGCGGTCTCGCTCGCGTTTTGCTTCGAACGAGGCGGGTGCCCACTTCGTTGGAACGTTGCGCGCTCGAGACGACCACCGCCGCCGTCGAGGAGACCACCGAAAGCGCGCGATCGAGGGGAAGAGAAGGGACGCGAGCCGCCGCCGCCGCCCTCGAGGATCGGAAGAGGTGATCGCGTCGTCGACGAGTTCGATCGCGGCCAAGACGTATCGATCGATGACGCGTTCATCTCTGACACTCGATTCGTACGAAATCAACACGAACGGAAAGAAAAAGAGGAAACCGAGCAAGCGACGAACTTACGCCGATCGGCGTCGCTGTTTTACGTCGTCAGCTCAATCCTGTTTGTGGTGCGACGTTTCGTCACACCCAACAACGCGGATGGAAACGAGTTTTTAGTCGTTTTTGATACCGTGTACACGTTCGTTTGCTTGGCATTTTTCGCGTATAATGTTCAAGAGAAGGAACGGTTGTCGAGGTCGTCGGCGTTGTTGTTCGGCGACGCCGCGGTAGTCGCGGCGGCAAATTTTCTGATCGCCGCAGCGACAACGGACATACAGGAAATTGACATAGCATTGGCGAAAAACGCGCCCAAGTCGAAAATATTCCTTTGCGCGTTGCCGTCTATCGTATTGGTGGCGTTTCAAGTGATCAAAGAGTTGAGCCATTTTGACGGCGGTTCGGCGGAGAAGAAAGCGACAATCGTTCGAGCGGAGGATTTTCAAGCAACGAAAGGGATAGATAAGAAAATATTAGGAATCAAGAAAGTAACGGTGGAGTTGAAGAATATTGTCCCGAATTGGATCACGGTCGGGAAGATTGCCTCAAGAAGCGTTCGACCTTTGCAATTAGTCGGCACCATTCTCGTAAACATTGACATCATCGAGAGAACGAGTTTGATGATATCGACGGGTAGAAGCGATGCGTTCGTGCTGTTTCACGGATCCTGGTGGACGAAAGATTTGAGTTCAATTGGTTCATACGCTTTCGTTTTAGCTTCTGTGATGGTTTTCATCCAAACATCCGCTGAAATTCAGATTGAGAGAGCGAAGAAATTGTACGTGGACGAATTTGAGTCTTTAGAAACGCTCGAGGAGTTTAACAGAGACCCTTAATAACAAAGCATGCACAAACAGACATTATTAGCACGAGATAAAGTTGATTTTTAGATAAGCGCGCGCGATACACTATATATATATAAAATTAAATTACAGTTGAACTTCTAGCGAGAACGACAAACATACGTACACGAAAGGATCATCTGCTGATAGTCGTCTTTTCTGTCGCCAAAGAGACCTCGTGCACGGCTAACGCCAATCCGGGGAATAAATGCATCAAATACGCCGCCAACAAAGCCTTCCTTTCGGCTCTCGACGTGCGTTTCAAATTTGTTTTCTCCAAAAGTCCATCCGGCAACGAATCCGTCGCCTCGCCGAAATTTCGAGCTTCGACTAAAACGTCAATCATAGCAATCATCTCTTTCTCGTTTGGCGGGTGTTCGTAGGCGTTTCGGCAGAATCGCAACAAATCGGCAAAGTTGTTCCCGTAAGGTTTGACTCCGATAGCTTCGGTATGGACGGTTGCAGCGGACGTAATCGTTGCCGAACTACCAATGTTGTTCGCAGGTTTCTTATTGTTCGGGTCACCATTGACGTTATTCTTCATCTTCTTGCGACTAGAGTTCGCGGCGTGGCTCAACACTCGCTCGAGAATTTTCGAATCGATTCTACGTTGCCAGTCCGTAGAGTCCATGTTCACTGCCATCAACAACGCTCCTCTGTCGCTACTGCCCGCTGAACTGCCCTGATTTAACATCGCTGACGTCGCGAGTTTATCTAAAACGCTAGTCAACGATTGGTTACCTAAGGACGCACCGCGTTCATGCAACGCGCGCACGAAAAGCATGGTTTGTTGGTTATTCCACAACAGAGGGTGTGCGCAAACTTCCGACGCAGTCGGACGAACTTTCGGGTTCGGGTCTAACATAGCTGCTAACAAGTGTCTCGATTCCACTTGGCGACGCGGGCTTAATCCGGGTATTCGCATGAGGATTTGTAAATTGCGCTTACCGGCGATAATATCTTCATCCGAAGGTTGTTTTTTTGGATCCGAGCCAAACGGAGAGGATAAACCAGTTAATACGAAAAAGAAGCACACGCCCATGGCCCATATATCTGCGGCGGGTGTTAATGGTTTCCGCTGTAAAATTTCTGGCGCTCTTCCAGCGAGTAAAATGGACACGCCATACTTGTTGAACGTGGACAAGGAATATTGATCCAGTTTCGATCCATTCCTCGATTCTTTCGATAACTTGACGCCTAAGCCAACGTCCGCGATTTTCACCTCGCCATTTGCCGTCACCAACAAGTTCTCTGGTTTCAGATCGTTGTGCGTAATGCACCCTTGTGGCTTGGAGGCATCGTGGAGCCACTCGATGCCGCTGGCGACGCCTCTCAACAATCGGACGCGTTTGTCGATACTCAAAGTTGCGTTTTGTCGACTGACGTGTTCGCGTAAGGATTCTGGACACAACTCCAACGCGATGAATACGTTCGAGTTCGTAATTCCCCAGCAGTGGAAGAATGGCACTTTTGGCGATTGGTTCAATGCAGTCATCAATTCGACTTCGCGTTCGACCAATCGGACTAACTCTCGTCCTTTCTTTCCTGGAGGTCGAGCGATGCGTTTGACTGCGACCGCGTGCCTCGCGCGAGACGTGTGTCTGACGTATCCTCTAAACACGTACGTGCCTGCAGAACCTACGCCGATGACCTCTTCTTCGTTGTAAATGATGGAATCGCCAACTTTACGCCACGTCGTTGCGGATGAATCTGTGCCACTCGTACTATTATTGTTGGTCTTTTCGTCGTTGAACTCGGACGAGCCGGCTGCTTCTCCCGCACCGTCGTCATCCGGGATGGCAGACGCCCACACTCGAATAGATTCTTCTTCCTCTTGCGTCATCTCTTCAAACATGCCCGAACTTCCAGCTTCGTCTTTGCTGTTACTTTCAAAAACTGGACCACGCACGCCAACACCCGCCATGGCGTCAAATCGGACGCGTTCCGTTTTTTGTCGCATAGAATTCAACGTCGCGAAATCTTGGGCTTTCTTCTTGTTGCTTTCTTCCGCACCTAACGAGGAACTTGCATTCGCCATTCTTTGTACTTGTTCGTGCTCCGCCTCGGTGATTTCCAAAGACTCGCGTAGCGTCGCGAGCATTTGTGCGGATTCGGGAGTGACCGATCCGCTTTGCCACGCAACTTTTGAAGCCATAAAATACGCCTTCAAACGCTTATCGCCACCTTCCAATGCATCTTCGGCTTCGAGTTCTTCCAGAGCGATTTTTGCTCTTCGCAAATCAATCTTATCTTCCTCGGCGGTAAATTTCGCCTCAGCTTCTTCGATGGCGAGTTTGATATTTCGTTTTGATCTAGACGCGATCGCATCCTCGACTCTTCGAAACGATTGCCATTTTCCCAAAACAATCGTTGCTTTGACGACTTCTTCTTCTAACTTCCACGGCCACGCCGACGCTTTAGCTCTTCGAATCGCTTCCTCGAGTTTCATAACATCCAATTCGGCGACGCCTCCAGAGGCTAAATCGCCTCCCCGTAAGTTCAACTCCAACGCTTCCACGAGACCAGCTTTGACGCCTTCCATTTCTTGCAGCGCCGTCGTTCTCGATTGAACTCTAGAAACCAACGCGTTCAACTTCGCCGCACCTTCTTGCGTTAAAGGTAAACCCGAGGAGGCTAAATTTGTCGCGCGAAGCAACAGATTCTCCAAAGTTGGGATCGAATCGTACGTTCGAGAGGCTTCATCGGCTAGGGTTTTTCGCATGTCGGATTCTAAAGCGATCGCTTCGAGCGCAAACTCGGCTAACTTAATCGCCGTGGCTAATTGCTCTCGTTCGGGCGAACCTTCTATGACCATCACACCATCTTGCTCTTTCGCGCTTGCTACAGACGAATTTTTACTCACAAATGGATCGGCGTCAAAGGACGACACCATCGCTTTTTCTTTTGCTCCTTCGTCTTCATCCTCATCCTCTTCATCGTCGGATTGATTGACATCCGCTGACAATGCGGCAGAGGAAGAAGACGATGTGATTTCCTCGTCTTCTTCTTCGATGGAAAATTCGACGTCTTCGTCATCGACGCTGCTAAATGGGTCCGCTCGACGTTCCTCTCTCCGCCTGTTCCTCAACATCTGTTTTCTATTTCTCTCTTTGACCATTTTTGACAACTGCGCTTTTTCCATCTCTAACTCTAAACTTTGCCGTAAAATCTTTCTCGCGCGTTCCAACGTCGCGACTAACCTCTGTTCGTCCATCGGCACTGCTACGCACTGCGAATTCAAAGCATTCGCTAAACTCACCTCCTCCATTGCGAGTGCTTTCAAACGAACGTCACGCAACATCTGATCGCCGTCTTCGGCAACCGCTCCCACTGCTTTTGCCTCGCGGATGGATTCCTCTAACGCGACGAGAGATCTTCCCGTTGGGTCATTCTTGGCCAACGCAAACGCGCGATCGACTTTCTTCTTCGCCTCGACGCGTTTGACCGATCGTCCGAGTAAAATGCGCGTTCGTTTTTCCATTCTTTGCTTCAAGTTTTCTTTCTCTTCTTTTTTCGGTTTGCCTGATTGCACGGCCTTAGCTAAAGAGTCGTCAAGCCAAATCGTTAATGCCACGAAAGGCACGTTCTTTTCCAACAACATCTCGGCACATTTGACCATCTCTTCGCCGTCGGATTCCGAGGCCCTATCGTTTCCAGGCGCGGCGAAGTGCACCAACACGACCATTTTCTTCTCCCCTCGTTTGCGTTTGCTCAAAGCAGCTTTCGTACCTTGATTCATTTTCGCTGCAACAACTCCTCCTTTGTCTTCTTCATCATTCAGCGCGTCCATATTGCCGTACCTCTCGAAATTAAACGGCGCGTCTGGCCATAACAAATCGAAACATTTTTTCAAATCGCTCCTGCCTAATCCTTCGCTCGGTAACAAAACTGTCATCGTCTCGCCTTCTCTCCTTCCTTTCCCACTCAGACCACTCGCAGCTCGTAAAGCGCTCGCGGACATCAGCGCGCCTCGCAACGCCAACGCCACGGTTGGTGCCGACCATTCTTGCCAACTCTCGAGCGCAACTCGTAAATTCGATAATAAAGGGTCGTTGCTATCGTCAATATCTATTTCTCTCAAACCATTCCCAGTCATCATCTCTTTCTCCATGACCGCTTTTCTTCCCATCACTAACTCCTTCCTCCCTCGAAACTTTCTCTCGTGTGCTCGAATAAACGGTATCGGCAAATGCATCGCCACGGATGGACTTTGCCCTCTCACTAACTTGTTCGCCGGAAAACTCGTCACTTCGCTCACGATCGTATCCGAAACTTCCTGACTCGTCAACGTTGTCGACGTGGACGAGCCTAAATGCCAGGCGAGAATAGCCTCGAGCGGGTCCATCGTCGAGTCCTTTGCGACGGGAGGCGGCGCCGACGACGTCGCATCCAGGGCTAACATATCTTTCGCCTTTGACGCCAACTCGTTCAACGCGGAGAATCCGAACACGTTCTTCGGCCCTTCCATGAAATTCTGACTCACATTTTGGAGTCGCGAAGACAAAGACGAGGAAGACGACGACGCGCCAGAG
>Ga0066856_10000354_pt1 | contig 16898 bp, 10 predicted proteins | sample ETNtaG_5_FD_65605 | JGI IMG/M metagenome (GOLD analysis project Ga0066856, IMG submission 65605) | Marine microbial and viral communities from oxygen minimum zone, Eastern Pacific Ocean - ETNP201406SV205 | ecosystem: Environmental > Aquatic > Marine > Oceanic | place: Pacific Ocean: Eastern...
CTCTTTCGCGCTCGCGCTCGCGCCGCGTTTTGGTCGTCGTTTCGCTCTTCGCGCGCTTTTGTGTCGTCTCGAGCACTTAATTGTTATCTTCTCTCAAAAGACACACAACAATTAAAACCGTTAAAACCCTAAATATTTTACACAGGGACCTAAACCCTAAACCCTCGAGAACATCTCTCTCGTGAACCATCATCATCATCATCATCATCATCATCGCTTCAGAGCTTTGCGTGGACCTTCTCGAGAAGAAGAAGACGACCAAGAAGACGGCCACCAAGAAGACGACGACGCTCCAAAACACCACCACCACCACCGAGTCACCAGTCAAAGCCTTTCTCGAAAAGCCCCCCTCCCAATTAAAGGACTTTTTTTGCTTTCCCACCACCAAAATCGTCAAGCGAAGAAAAGCGGTTATTACACTGATTGGATTCTTCGCGCGTGTCATATCGATCACACACATAAAGCCGACGATATAATAGGAGGACAAAGATGGTGTCGTCGTCGACGACGACGGCGACGACCCAAAAGCAAAACCACAACCGGAAAAGGATTCGAACGACGGAGCAAACGTCCGCGCAGGCGCTGCTCGAGGCCGCAGAGGCGACTTTGGCGGCTTTGACGCACATGCGAGACACCACCAACGAACAGAAGAAGAAGAAGAAGAAGAAGGACTTCGACGAGCCGCCAAAGCCGCTCCAAATGAGTACGACGACGACGACGAGAGGCCTAAAACTCCCGTATTCGGAACCGGTCGAAGTGGCGCACTTCTCCAAGACGAAAAGCGAGGAGACGTTCTTCGACGCCAGGAACCTGAAACGGGCAAAAAGAGGACCGAGAATGCCTTTTGACCTCAACGAAGGATTCGCAAACTTTCGAGATCGAAATCGATTGAACCCACACCCGGCACCGCTGACGCCGCTGTTCGAAAGCCTGGAAAGAAGCGGGAAGGCGAGCGTGCTGCTCGACGTGGACGTGCTCTCGTGGCGAGGCAACGTGACGAAACTGTTGTGCGCGCCGTGGGAAAGTCGAGAAGGATTTCGATTAGAGTGCGAATTAGTGAGAAGAAAGGTGGAGGAAGAGGAGGACGACGACGCGACGAATTCGGTCGACGGCCGTTCTCCCGGCGATAGTACGCGTGCGAAAGAGGGAGGCGTCCAAAACGAAGCCGTTAGAAGAAACAATGCGAACAACAAGAACGACATAAAAACAACCAAACAACCGGCGACGTTGGTGCTCAATGTCCTCGAAGCGGAGCATAAACTGGAAGAAGCTCGAGAAATGTTGAAGAATAATAACAAAGACGACGCTCAGCAAGACGAAAACCAAACGAAAAGAAAGAAAGATTTAGCGCGGCACGAACGCATGAGCTACTGGGGATTCGCGTTCGAGGAATTCGTAACGTCGGAGAAACCGCACACAAACGCGGTGGACTGTCGCGAATCGTTCTGCATCGTGACGAAATCTAAACTCGGGGAGAACACGAAATTGTTATTAGGCGGCGAAGTCGATTGTTGGAACGGTGAAAATCAGGGCCTTTCTGGGTACATCGAATTAAAGACGACCAGAAAGATTGACACCAAAAAACAAAGATTTAACTTTGAAAAATTCAAACTTCTGAAATGGTGGGCACAATCGTTTGCCGTTGGGGTGAGGCAAATCCTAGTTGGCTTCCGAGACGACGACGGGATGGTGCAAAAGATGCAAAATTTAGAAACGATGAAATTACCGAGTTACGCGTTGGCGGCGGATAAAAAAAACGCGTGGCGCCCAGAAATGGCTTTGTTATTTGCAGAGAAAGTGTTGACGTTTATTCGAGAGACGATGGAGAAGTATCCGGAAAATAGTCGAGCGTTGGTAGAGTATATACCGGCGAGAACGAGAGGCGAATCGAAATTCAAAGTCACCGTAGTTACCGAGAGCGACAACGAAAACAAAGAAGAAAAAGAAAGTCCGTCGTCGTCGTCGTCAAAACGGATCGTCATTCCCGATTTCTTACCGAAACACGCGCGAGAGCTTCTACAAATAAGTGCCAAAGAGCTCCTCTCTCGAGACGAGGAAAAACGGAAGAAAATTCTCGCGAGTCAAGCGCTGCCGACGATTTCATTTAGCGGGCAGGAATCGGAAAACTCAGCGGGCGGGTCCATCGACCAATCGCACCATCACGCGTCGCGACTGCACGAGAACTCGTCTCCGGATTTCGCAAAATCTGGCGGTGTTGGCGTAATTGGAAGTGGCAGCGGCGGTTCGCACCGATTCAAAAACTCTTCGCAACTCGCGCTCAACAGAAAACAACCGATGGTTTCTAAACACAGGAGAGAAAAACTCAAACGCGACCGCGAAAAAGCGCGCGCGCAAAACAACGCGCGCGAAAATCAACTCGGATGGATTGGAAGCAGTACAGGCGCTGCCGGTACGTACGGTGATCTTTCTGGCGGCGGCGGCGATTTTGCCAACACTACAATTCGAAGGTCCTACGCTTTCGGCGCGACGAGCTATATCGAAGATCTCGGGAAGAACGATATCATCTACTACGCCACTGGAGGAGAAGGAGAAGTTTTAGGAGCACCAGGTGAACATAGAAACCGTCAGCATCTTCATGGTAACAACAATACCAACGAAAATGCGAGCGTAAGCTACGAGGATCCCACCTCGAGCGGATTGCACGTCGGCATAGGCATCGACCCGTCCGCCGTCTTGATGAAACTTAAAAAAAAGAAAAAGACGAACAAAGACGTCGAAGGAGTAGAAGAAGAAGGAACGTTGACGACAACCGCGACGACGACGGTTGCGAATACTACCGGTACATAGAAACAATAATAATAATAATAATAATAATAATAATAGAGACGAAAAACGTTTTTTGGTCGTCGTCGTCGATCCTTTCGATGCATGTGACTACATCATTACAATCGCAACGGCAGACGCGCGCGTCTGATTAGATAGATTATAAAATTCATCATTTTCGCTCGAAAGAAATCTCTTCATTTTTGACGGCTGGGACGAGAGCGGATTAGTGCGCTCAAAGTCTTCTCGTCTTCTTTCTCCCACCGACTTCTGTTCCGCTCCAAATTTCGGCACCACCACCGAGGCACTCGTTTGCGATGGTTTCGGACGAAGCGCTCGACGTCGAGCATCTCCAAGATCTCGTCCAGCAACAAGGCGATACGGTTCGCGCGTTGAAAGCGGCGGAAAGTCCCAATCAGGAAGAGATTTCCCGAGCGATTGAAAAGTTGAAGCAACTGAAAATCGATTTGAACGCGGAAATCACCCGACGAAAGGAATCTGGGGATTTACTGATCAAGTCGAAGGAAGATTTCCGCCAGAAAGTGGCAAACTCGCTGGAATCTCGACTGTTTTATATCCCGAGTTTTAAGATTTACGGTGGCGTCGGTGGTCTGTATGATTACGGTGAGTCGAGCCTTGTTTTTGCTACGCGCGCGCGCGTTCATTAAACACGCTACGATGTTTCTGTTCGCGACTTGTCCCGACGTGCGGCGGTGCGATGGACCGCATCTTTTTTCGTGCGCGCGTGTGAGATTCCTTGACGTTTCGTCGGCATATACTTACCCTTACGATACCTTTACATTTTACGTTATAGGCCCACCCGGATGCGCGGTGAAGGCTAACGTGCAAAAAATTTGGCGGCAACACTTTGTGATCGAAGAGTCGATGTTGGAAGTGGAGTGCCCGTCGGTGACGTTGGGGACGGTTTTGAAAGCCAGTGGACACGTGGATCGATTCACAGATTTGATGGTGAAAGACGTGAAAACGGACGAGTGTTTTCGAGCGGACCATTTGCTGGGCGATAGATTGGAGGAGTTGATTGCGGATCCAGCGATCAAGAAGGAAGAAAAGGCAGAGTTTGAAATGCTGTTGGCGCGATTGGACGAGTTAAAGGAAGATGAGATGAAGGAAGCTTTGAAGAGATGCGGATGCGTCAGTCCAGAGACGAAGAACGAGTTGAGCGATCCGTACCCGTTTAATTTGATGTTTCCGACGACGATTGGGCCGAGTGGGAACATTCAGGGTTTCTTGAGGCCAGAAACTGCGCAAGGGATGTTTGTTAACTTCAGGGAGTTGTTGTATTTTAACGGCGGGAAGTTACCGTTCGCGTGCGCGCAGATTGGGCAGTCTTTTAGGAACGAGATCGCCCCAAGAGCCGGTTTGTTGCGGGTGAGGGAGTTTACTCAAGCGGAAATCGAACACTTTTGCCATCCGACGAAGAAAGACCATCCGAGGTTCAACGAAGTCGCAGAAGTCGAGTTGAATTTGTTCAGTCGGGACGCGCAGTTGCAAAGTGGGAAGAAGGAACCGTTTTTAATGAAATCAGGTGAGGCTGTGGAAAAAGGCATCATCGCGAACGAGACGTTGGCATATTTCGTCGCCCGAACGCATTTATTTTTGAAAGAGTTAGGCGTGAACATGCAACGCGTTCGGTTTCGTCAACACTTGAGACACGAGATGGCGCACTACGCGCAAGATTGTTGGGACGCGGAGATTGAATGCTCGTATGGATGGATCGAGTGCGTCGGTTTGGCGGACCGGTCGGCGTTTGATTTAGACGCGCACTCGAAAGCGAGCAAAGTAGATTTACAGGCGTACGAATTATTCGATGAACCGATAGAGGAAGTTGTTTTCGAGGTGAAAATGAACAAGCAAGTGTTAGGAAAAGCGTTTAAAAAGGACCAAAAATTTGTCATCGACGCGTTGACGTCGTTAGACGAAACTACGGCGGCAAAGATTGAAAAAGATTTTGAAGAGTCGGGAGAAACGGTGTTGGAAAACGTTCAAGGCATAGACGGTGGAAAAGCGACGGTTGCGAAAGATATGGTGATCGAAATGAAGAAAAAAACGAAAAAAGTGAGCGGCAGAAATTTCACCCCGTCCGTCATCGAACCATCGTTCGGCATTGGGAGAATTATGTATTGCCTCTTTGAACACGCGTTTTACGTTCGCGAAGGCGACGACGAAAACAAAGCCGTCTTCAAACTTCCTCCTCAGGTTGCTCCAATCAAGTGCACCATCTTCCCTCTCGTCAACAACGCGGAAATGAACGCCGTCTCTCACGAAATTTACAAGTCGTTAACCAAACTCGCGGTTTCCGTAAAATTAGACACCACCGCCATCTCCATCGGCAAACGATACTGCCGAACGGACGAACTCGGCGTTCCGTTTGCCATCACGGTCGACCACAGAACCATCGGACACACGTCGACGCCGAAAGATGGCACGGTGACTGTACGCGAGAGAGATTCGTGCGAACAAGTGCGCATCAAAGCCGACGAGGTGGCTAAATTCATATCGGATTTGAGTTTGGGCGACGTCGAATGGAGCGAAGCGACCAAATCGCTCGAGAAAGTCGTCGCGCAGCAAGAGTGACGAACAAAAACGAAACAACAGGGAGGATAAAAAAAGCGCGTGTAGGCTAAACCGAGAATCCACCGCAGTTTATATAGACAGAGAGAGATAACACGGAGAGAGAGAGAGAGAGAGAAAGAAAGAAAGAGAAGGAGAGGAAATATTTTAACGACGAGACCGTATCATGTATAAAACGACATAAAAGTACCTTTTCGTACTCCCTTTCATCCAACACCCTAAACATATAAACAAAGGATATGGGACCAATTGTATTATCCCTCTTTAAATCGGCTCTCGGGAAATCCGATGATGTTTTCCGCGTCGTCGCCGTCTCCGGGAGGAGTGAAAAGCCTTCTGGGCGGCGGCGGCGGTCGCGGGGACGACGATGTCGTCGCTTTGCTGCCCCGGACGACGACGCGCGCCAAAATATTAAGAATAACGGGGAGGAGGAGACGTCACAGAGCGACCGCGATGATGACGATGACGACGACGCCATCATCATCATCATCATCATCTTTGAGACGACGACGACGACGACGAGACCGATGTCGAGATGACGTGAGGATGCCGAACGCGATACGGGAGCCAGAGGCATCGCCGTCGTCGTCGTCGTCCTCGAGAATGGACTCGAACGGGCGGACGAGCAGCAGCGGAAGCGACGGTTTGAGCAGCGCCGTTCCCAAAGCGCGTTCGAACGATTTTGCGAGGACGAAGAGGAACGCGAAGAGGTCCGATGATGAAAGAGGCAAAGACGAAAAGACGACGACGACGTCGCAGAAAAAGAAAAAGGAAAACAAGAACGGGAAGAAGAAGAGGAATGGTACGAACACGCACACGAATACGCTGTCGTCGTCGTTTTTAGAGACACTGTTAATCCCAGAGTATAATACCGAATCCACCGGTTGCGGCGACGGCATCGTCGGACTGACGGGGCAGCAAAAAGCGGCGATGCAACGATCGAAAGCGCCGCTACCGTACGACCCCATTCGAACGAGCCAGGAGTATGCAAAGTTTCCCGTGAAAGTAGCATTTCGAACGGTGGAGATCGCGACGTCGATTGGAAGTTGGTTGACGTTAGTCGCCGCGGACGTGGCGAGCGATTCGGTCGAGAAGAACGCCAGCGTCAGAGCCGCGCAGTTGAGAGAAAAGTTGACAAAATTAGGGCCGGCGTTCGTGAAGGTCGGTCAAGCGCTGTCGACGCGACCGGACTTGTTGCCAAGTCGGTATTTGGAAGAGTTGTCGAGTTTGCAAGACGCATTACCGACGTTTTCGGATAAAGAGGCGTTTGCGCTCGTGGAAAAAGAGCTCGGGAGGAAGATGAAGGATACGTTTAAAATGATCACGCCTCATCCGATCGCGGCAGCATCGTTGGGGCAAGTATACAAAGCGACGGCGTTGGACACGAACGAAATAGTCGCTTTGAAAGTGCAGCGGCCGTCTATTTACGAAGGTTTGGAACTCGATTTTCATCTCATTCGCATGTTTGGCGCCGTGGTGGATGCGAACGTGAAGAGTTTGAACACCTCGATCGTTTCATTAGTCGACGAGTTTGCCGAACGCGTATTTTTGGAGTTGAATTACGTGCAAGAAGGTGTTAACGCGGAGCGATTTGCGCGTTTATACGGTGATAATTCCGACGTCGTCGTCCCAACCATCGATTGGGAACGAACCTCTGCGAGAGTGTTGACCATGGAATTTATCGAAGGCACGAAACTTTCTGAGCGAGAAAAGTTAAAAGAGAAAGGTTTAGATGTTTTAAGTTTAGTGGATATCGGCATTCAGTGCTCGTTGAGACAACTGTTGGAGTTTGGGTACTTCCATGCGGATCCGCACCCGGGGAATTTATTAGCTACCAAGGAAGGAAAACTCGCGTTTCTCGATTTCGGGATGATGTCAGAAACGCCCGAAACCGCGAGATATGCCATCATCGATCACGTCGTGCACTTGGTGAACAGAGATTACGAAGCTATGGCGACGGATTATTACAAGTTGGAGTTTTTAGACGAAAGCGTAGACGTGAAACCAATCGTCCCGGCGTTGGCGAATTTTTTTGATGACGTATTAGAAGCCTCCGTGGAAGAATTGAACTTTAAAACCATCACCGACGGGTTAGGTGGGGTCTTATACGCGTATCCATTCAGCGTTCCTGGATATTACGCGTTAATTTTACGAAGTTTAACCGTCTTGGAAGGATTAGCGTTGAGCACGGATCCGAAATTCAAAGTGTTGGCGAAAGCGTACCCATACATCGCGAGACGTTTGTTGACCGACCCTCGACCAGAGTTGAGAGAAAGCTTCAAAGAGTTGATGTTTAAAGACGACGTGTTCCGATGGAACCGTTTGGAAAACTTACTCAGAGAAGGTTCGAAAAACAGCGATTTCAATGCCGAGGACGTCTTGCCGCCTTTGCTCGATCTCGCGTTGGAGAACGAAAGCGGCGAAAACACCTTGCGTCCGTTGATTGAAAAAGAAACGATTAAAGTCATCGAAGCTTTGATGCTAACATCTGCGAACGATATCGCAAAGGATCCAAACTTGATACCGTTAGTGGACGCATTACCGGCACAAATCAAGAGGTTACCGCCAATCACCATCAGCGGCTCCGTCGCGCAAAAGAAAGATTTGGAACGAACGAGGGATAGCGTGAGTAGATGCTTCCAGCTATACGCCAAAGCGTCTTCGTCGTCATCATCATCGTCATCATCGAGCGACGAACAATCCTCTTCCAGCGCCGAGCCTGACATAGAAAAAACGCAAAAACAGTTGACCGTATTGACCGACGCGCTGCGCCAACCGAGCGCGCAAGACTTTGTGCGCGCCGTTATCGGCGGCGTCGCGGAAAGAATCGCCGCCAGGTTTATCAACGCATTCTTGAAAATGAGCAGTGAAACAGCTCCCGATGCTGCCGCCGATGCCAATGCCGGCCCTCGGTAGAGAGAAAGAAGAGAGGCCACACATTTTCGCGTGTATTTTTGTCCATATAAATGTAGCGTCTGCTTTTTTCATTCGCGAGAAAAGAATTGCATCATCATCTTAATCATCACAAAACGCGCGCTTAATAAAACTTTCGGATTTCCCGCGCAATGTCTCCCTCCTCCTCGTCCAAACTTTCTCAGCTCGTCTCCGCCATCAAATCGTCCGACCCGGTGCGAACGCGCGCTTTGTGCGACGACATCACCTTCGATATCAACGACGCCGTCGAGTGCGACAGCGACGGCGAGGACGATTTCCCCTTGCAAGTGGCTTTAGGTAAAAGGACTTCTTCTGCATATATATGTCTCCTTTTCGCGAAAGAAAGCGCGCGCGCCCTTTTGTCTCTCCGCGTTCCCTTCTGCCAAAACTCTCTCGTTTTCTCTCCCTCTTTACCGTCGAAAAGGAGGAAAAGGAGCGCGCGAATGTCTTTTGCTGACAGATGAATAATGTCTTCCAATTTCCCTTGTTGTTTGGTGTTGCCTCAATGTGTAATATGACGATGCTATGACGTGACAGATACGCACCTTGCGAAGAAGTCCGCGGACTCGTTCCAGTGCTTCTCGACCGTCTGTGACCACGACTACTTAAATCCGGATAAAGACGCGTGGAAAGACGGGAAAACAGCGCTCATGCGCGCGTCGGAAGCGTTGGATGCATATGCGGTGATCGCGTTGTGCGGGCGGAAAGCGAGCGTGACGGGAGAGAATAGGAAGGACGGGAATAAGACGGCGATCGAGTACGCGAAAGGAGGAGGAGAAGGAAGGGGGAAAGATTCGAACGAGGAAGAGAAACGGAACAGAGAAAGGGTCGTGAAGCTCTTGGAAGCCGAGAGAGACGGGACGGAGGAAGGCTTGGAGAGATTTATGAAGCGATTAGAGGAAGTGGAGCTGCCCAAAGACGAAGCCTGAGAGAACGACGCGACGCGTACGCGCGCGCGCGCCGCGAACGTAGAAAAAAATCAATGTTGTTGTAACTACTAAACCACTAAACACTACCTATTGTACTAAAACTCGGTTCCACCGGCTATGTTCCGGGGAGCACGGTGGCGTCAACTCAAGGTTTGAAGGCTTTCTCTGTCTAAACCCTAATTATAAAAATAGGGGATGGATTTTTTCTTTCCATGTTTGGGAGAAAAAGAAGGCGCCACCACGATATGCGACATCGACATCTCTTCGCCCGCGCGGCGACGAGAACGCTCGCCTCCGCGATGATGGTGACGGGGACGTCGTTTTCGGCGTCAAAATCCTCTCGCTGGTGTTCTTCGATGGTGGTTTTGACGATGCATTCCCGAATGCATTTTTCTCCTTTTACTCCTCGTGTGGCCGACTTTCGCGACGCGCGAGACGACGACGCGACGAGGAGAGCATCGTACCACGGGTCGCCGTCGTGTCCTTCCCATCGGCTTCCTCCTCCTCGCGAGGGTGGTCATCGTTGCGCGTCGATTGGAGGACCTCCTCCTGCGCTTTCTCCCATGTGCACGATGATGATGTTCTCGAGACGGTATAAGAAGACGAAGACCAAGGGCGGGAAAGGGAGGAAGAGGAGCAGTAGCAAGGAGGAAGAGGAGGAGGAGGAGAACGTCGACGCTAACGATGACGACGAGGAGGAGGACGAGGAAGGGGTAGAAATTACTCCCTTTACAATCGCCTCGATCGAACGCGAGACGGCGAAAGCGATTGAGCACTTGAAACTGGAACTCGGGAAACTCCGAACGTCTCGCGCTTCGTCTGGAATCGTGGAAAATATTATGATTGAAAGTATCTACGACAGTTCTGCCCCTCCGGTGCCTTTAAAATCGCTAGGCGCCATTACCGTGCGAGACGCGAAGACGATATCCATCGCGCTGTACGACAACTCGGAACCGAATAAAAACGCGGTGGAAAACGCGATTGTGAACGAGAAACACTTGAAATTCGGCGCAAAGAAAGAGGCTTCCGGCATACTCGTCACACTCCCCGAAATGGATGTCAGTGCACGAAAAGAAGTCGTGAAAATGGCCCAAGATCTCGGCGAGAAATCGAAAATTGGCGTCCGTCGCGCTCGAAAGAAGGCGCTCGACGCGGTGAAAAAGCAAACGACCCGTCTCAAAATTTTCGGCGAAGACGAGGGGAAGCGGTTCGAAAAAGCCATTCAGAAGGTACACGACGAAGGGATACGGGAGATCGATCGCTTGGAAAAGCGAAAGAAAGAGCAGATCGAAAAGACCGACGAGATGTAAAACAAGAAAGAGGGAGTCCTTGTACATATATTTAGGGTTTGAAAAGATTTGAAAATCTCTTCCAAAAATCGGCATACACGAGAGAACAACTGCACTTATTAAGACGACGACGACGACTCTTTACGCGAAGAGTACGACTATTCGCCGCGTCGGTGTCGGTGTCGGTGTCGTCTTTTTTTCGAAGAAGTCGACCGAAAGGGCGTCGTTTCCGCGAAAGCAGTAAAAGGTTGAAGAGAGATGATGATGTTCACTTTGCGGTCGTCCTTTGTATCGCATCATCATCATCATCATCATCATCGTCGACTCCCGACGATAAAAAGAACACCGAAGACGCGCAAGCGTCGTTCGCCTTCTGCGTCGAACGACGACCTGAACAGCAACAACATCGAGCACGACGATGTCGACGACGACGACGACGAGTGGTATCGCGACGTTGAGCTGAACGTACAGCTGGTCTCTCCAGACACCACAAAAAACAGGAGGGTGATTACAATCCAGGAACAACGGCACAACGACGCGGTAATTCCGGTGATGGCGAAACCGCCGTTGGCGTTTTTACTCGGCATGTTTTGCGCGATGTCGATCGCGTTGTGGGAAGCAAAAAGGAAGGTACGGTTAGACGCGAGAATTTACGGGGGGTTAGACGGAGGATCGTCGCCGGCGACGGACGCGCGCGCGTCGAGAGGCCCGCCGCCGCCAAAGGCGAGTCCCACGAGAACAGGAGGAGAGGGAGGAGGTACGAGTGCCTCTTCTTCTTCTTCTTCTCCTTCTACTACCCCGGCAGGACCAGGCAAACGAGCTCTGAAAGCGTCGACGGTGGCGGCTTTAGCGCGCGTGAATCCAGAGATGTATTTGCCCACGCCGAAGGAGAGGAGTTACGGGAATCAATCGATGACGACAACGACGACGACGGGATCAAATGCGGCGAGTAATGAAGGTATCGTCGAAAGAAAAGGAGGAAGGGAGAGTAAGGTGGCATTTTCGAGGCTGGTTGATGGCGCGCGCTCCGTGATTGCATCCGCTGGGATGTCAACCTTACCAACGGTGGTGATGGAAGACATAGGGGAAGAAAATGAAGATGTAGACGGTATGCGTGTAAACGCTATTAATAGTAACGGCACTAGTAGTAGTAACGGTAGAAGCAGGAGGACGAGCAGGACACTCATCGCCGTGAAGTGGAACCCACCGGAGCACGACCCCTTCGCGACGATTTTAGTCGGCGGAAATATAGAACAACTCGGCAGTTGGACGCCGGAGAACTGCGTCCACATGAAAAGCATAGGCGGAAACAAATGGATAGCAGATCTCGGTCACATCGCTGCGGCGACTGAGATTAATTTTAAATTCGTCGTCGAAAGCGAGAATTTTGGAAGACGGGCGGAAACTGGCGAGGTGAGAAATTTTGACGTTCCAGTATTGCGCGGGGGTGAGACGCGATTTACATACGTAGCGAGGCAAGCGCCGAGATGGTGATGAGAAAAAGCGTGGCGTGGGTTGCAACAGGTTATAATAAAACATATAATGTACATCGTGCTAATGATATGATTAATTTCGACCTTGCCTCTTCGGATACCTTCCTCTTGTTTTAGGTTGCGTGCTTTTCCTTCTCATCGTTCTACTGTCAACGGGGCTTTGTTCGTGCAACGATAGATTCATGAGCTCTTCGTAAGCTTCGTATCCTAAACGTTTGTTCACACCCCCGGCGTAGACTCCAACGCCCGAATTCATACCAGCGTATAAGCTACATTCCATACCGGTAAATACGGAGCACTTGTCGCGATCCTCGTTTCTACTGCTGCTTTTAGTACTACTGGTACTACTATTCACGGCGAGGATGCCGCCAATTTCTGATGGATTGTTCTCTGGAGGAATATACGGCGCTACGACGACATTCCCGGCACCCGCCATCGGCGCGTTCTCAAATATACCGGCGGCGGCATTGTTGTAAAACCCATTTGGAAATCGAGCGAAACAGCCTACTCTTATGGGTACGCCTTTTCCATTGAACGGCGTGAGAATCGACGCGCACGACCCAAAACTTCCCACATCGCGCACCGTCGATACAGTCGTCGTTGCGAATTCTCCTCCTCCTCCTCCTCCTCCTTCTTCTGCATCAACGTCATCAACATCGTCTTCGAGACGCGTGCGAGCCTTTATGGACGCAGAAACCAAATCTTCGCGCCATGCCGGAACAGCTAACGTCCCTCTTCGCATTCTTGGACCAAGGAACTTGCGAATGTCATACACGCACACACCTTCGTATCCGCTCTCCGAATGGAAAATCAACCGTTCGTCTTCTAAATGTAAACACGTTTTTTGTTCTGAGACGTACTCGTTCAAAATTCTGTTGGAGCTTGAAGCGTGATCGTCCGCGTACCATGGCGGCGCGAACGTTGCAATCGGAACGTTTGATTGCGCTTTTGATCGCCGGTCGACTAAAACAACCAATCCTCCCGAAAGCGCCGCAGTCACAACTGGTCCTCGCGCGGCGATAGCTTTTATTTTTCTCATGAAGTTTTCTCCTACCCCGTATTCGTTTAACATCGTCTCTTTAACTTCGTTGCGATTGAAATCGATGCCACGAACTCCTAAGGTTGTCCCAAACCAAATGACGGAGTCCCAAACCGCTTCTTTACTAATGCACGTCGCGCCGAGAATTTCACCTTCGCTTTCGAACGGAACGTACCATCGCGAGTTCGCGTCTCGCTCTTTCGCAGTGCGCAAATCCATAATTACGTTCTCCTCAATATCAGAAGACGAATACGCGCTCGCGTCTCGAGCTAAATTGTGAATTTTCGCCGTGCAACTCTTTTCGCAACAAGCAACGATAGAATCCGCGTGTAAGGCGAGTAAGGATGAATTTGCGTCTCGTTTGGTGACCATCGGTCTGTGAATGGATGGCGAACCATCCAACGAAGACCAAGAACGCACCCGACCGGAGTTTTCAGAAACAGCCACGAAATTATCCGTCAAACACATGTCTCGAATGTTGCTGTCTTTCGCTTCTAAAGTTTGGATTCTTCCACCCGCGACGTTATATTTCGCGTCGCCGAGACCATTGTACCAAAATTTCACGGATGATGAGTTATAACTCGCCACTGTTTGTTGGTCGCAAATTAATCCGCGAACAAACGAAGGACCGACATTTGCGTATAACGGCTCGACCGTTTTGCGACGCCAATCTTTCTCGTTTTCGTTGTACCAGGAGACCCACGGTTCTGTGGCGAGATATGAGTCTCGCACCGTTCGCCACACGTTCTCGTTGTTTTTACGAGAGGATGATGATGAGATCGAATTTGGAGTTCTGTTTCTCCTACAACTGGAGGATTTAGTACTAGTAGTAGCAGAAGAAGAAGAAGTATCCTCCGCGGCAGTTAATGATGCCGACGAGCGATAAAATATTTTTTCAAACAACGCGTTTCGAGTCTCTTCTGCTCGCGCGATTTTATAAAACATTTTACACGCGCTTCCAAACAAAACCGTTTCGCGAGGGGAGAGCTTTGCAAACACGAGGCGCCATATGTCCATCGGGAAAATATCGTGCGGCGAGACATCTTCGTTGTTGCTGTTGTTCTTATTCTTATTCTTGTTCTTGTTGACGAGGTGAAGATAGTCATTCTTTGTTTCAGCACTTCTCTCTTTCTGTATCTCATCCTCGTCACCGTCACCGTCCACGTCGTCTTCGAGGTTCGCATCGAACATTCCCAACTCTTCGTCGCCGCCGCCGTCGTCGTTGTTGTTGTTGTTGTTGTTGTTGTTGTTGTTGTTGTTGTTGTTGTAGATATTGACGCTCTTATTTTCGTTTTCAGTTTTAGCAGCCCCGACATCAAAGTTGACGTCCCAAAGCACCTCCACCCCACCCCCTCCGTGACTGTTATTCCTTTCCACTCTTCTCACCGCGTAATACGGCGGGTTTGGCGTCTCCAAAAATTCCGATAATTGTACCGTCTTCGTCGACTTCTTCCCAATCTCGCACGATACGAACACGCGATCCATCGAACTCTTATCCAAGGTTTCAAATTCCAGTTTACCGAACAATCGTCTCAACTGCTTCCGATTCTGTTTATATTTTGTCGGAGAGAACAAGTTGAGCGGACGACTTTCATCCAACGACGAGGACGCCATTCTTTCGAATATCTCTTTATCGCTTTCGTAACTGCTTTTATTCGGATATGGAATTGTCAAAGGAGACCCCGCGGCGGGGGACGTCGTCGCCCCGGCGTGGCGGTTCCGAGGCGAAGCCGAGCTCGGCGAGAAGAAAGCGGCGTCCATTCCCATCGTCATCGGTGTCGCCGCTTTTGCTGACGTCGGTATGGGTATCATCGCGGAAGGCGACGACGCGTCCTCTGTGCCCCCCGCGCCGCCGCCGCCCCCGCTCGTACCGCTCGCGTTTCTCCTCTCTCTCCTTTCCAGTCGTTTCGTTTCTCTCTCCAACATTTGCCTCTTCTTCAGCTCTTTCGCTCGTTTTTTCAGCTCCTTCCCGCTCATCCCGTGGCGATACGCGTAGTTGATCGCTTCTCCTTTAGTTGTATTCGCCTCACTTCTGTGTTGTGTCTCCTCTTTCCTCTCCCCGCCATCGCTCGATGAAGTACTCAAAGTCCCTTTGTGTTCCCCAACGGTTTTCTTCTTTTCCCGAGAGGAATGCATGAGTACTACGAATGTCTCTCGTCTCGCGCTCGCGCTCAGCAGCCCATCCCCGAATGAATCGTCCCAAAAACAACAACGGCAAAAGACCAAAACCCGACGAAACCCCGGTCTTCGCGTCGCCAAGAAGTGAGGGATAAATAACGACGACGACAAAGACTTTGGCGTCCTCTCGTGACGACGCTTTTCCAAGGAATATTGTGTTTTAGGGTTTTATTTTCTGGGGCCTTTTAAAGAGCTTTACGACGCGACGCAAAGATGGTGGTCCTTTTCCTCCTCCCTTCTTCCTCTTTCGTCACCTGTACGCTCTCGAGCAGCTTTTTTGAACGAAATTCTTCTCGTTCGCTTTGCTTCCAAATGTTTTTTTAAACTTTTTACTACTACATTGTCTACTTTGTGCTACAACATATTGTACGATATCGCGCGCGCACACGAGGACTCCTCAAAGGCGGCGGTGGTCCTACTTCTCCTCCGCGTCTTCTTTTGTCAGCGGCTCGAGCTTCCCGCAAATGTTTTCGACTCTCGCGACGAGTCCTTTCCTCATGGCGCGTATGTCGGGAAGGCCGTGCGATTCGACGGCGTCGGCGCGGAGCAAACTCTTCTCCAACAAGTGCATGGCTTCTCGCGAATTTTTGAGGGTGGTTTTCTTCAACTCGTCAGAAATGAGAGAGGGATCGTTTTTGTGCACGTCGAGAATGTCGTCGACCCTTACCGTGAGGGCATCGACGTCGGCGATGATTTTTTGAAGCTGGTCGGCGGCCAAGCGGCGTTTGGTGAGGTCGTCGAGTTCAAGAGGAGAGTGGGCGTCGCGACGGCGCGTACTCTCGGCGGCGGCCGCGGCGATATGCGCGGCGTCGCTGGTGTCGTCTATTACTATTGGTGATTCGTCGTGATGGTTGTGGTCGGTGATGTTATTCGCGTTTGGATACACGTGATGTTGTTGACGGTGAACACGATGATGATATTGTTGATGTTGTTGACTCTGTTGATAGGGATTTTCTGCCGCCGGAGGTTGCCTTTGTGCCGCCGCCGCCGCCGCCGCGCGAGAAGAAGAAGAAGAAGAAGGCACGTATCCATACCGACTCGTATCCTGTCTTTCCAGCGTACCACCGCCATCAATACCAGTACTCTCTGAAGCATAGCTATTCTTCGCTTTGATTCTTTCGATCTCCCGTCTCGCCTCCTCTCTGGCGTTTGCGCCGTCGTAAAACTGCTCTCGTTTCTCCCTCCGAATCGCATCTAGTTCGTCCGCAACTTTCCTGCGTCTGCACGCTTCGTTTTCCCACAAACTCACTCCACTCGTCGTCTCTTTCGTTATTCCGCACTCGCGTAGCGTCACGTTTGGCGTCGACGTCGGTACGATTCGCCCTTTGAACCGTAAATCGTAATCCGATTCGTTCACGTTCGCTTGTTTGCACAGGAGCATTTTCAACACGAATGTCGACATGGATTGTCGCGCGACAATCTCCGTCTTTTGGGCGTTCTTGGCGCTGGACGACATGCCGACGGTCGCGCGGACCGCGAACGGCGGGTCCTCCTCCGCGTCCTCCGCGCGGTAAGAAGAGGGGTCGCTCATCGCGCGGTGTTTTGAGTACGCCTCCGCGACGACGATGGTGATGTTTTTTTGTGGTGACAAAAGAAAGAATCTTCCTTCTTTTACGAGATATTCGTAGTATTATTTACGACGACGACGACGACGACGACG